>Ga0209168_10000012_pt1 | contig 200289 bp, 150 predicted proteins | sample Coa_R1_FD_187156 | JGI IMG/M metagenome (GOLD analysis project Ga0209168, IMG submission 187156) | Surface soil microbial communities from Centralia Pennsylvania, which are recovering from an underground coalmine fire - Coalmine... | ecosystem: Environmental > Terrestrial > Soil >...
ACCCACGACACGGCCCTGGGCGTCCGCCAACGGGCCGCCGGAGTTTCCCGGGGCAAGACGAATCGCGGCCTGCACCCACGATTTGCGCCCCAGACCTTGAACCGGGCCCAGCGCATGTACGACACCGGTGGTGAGCGCGCCGATGAACCCCAGAGGATTGCCCACGGCAACTACCAATTCGCCCGGCCGCAGCGAAGCGGAATCGCGCGTTTGTACCGCGGGCAGTCCGAACGTTTTGAGTTTCAGCTTGGCCAAATCGCGGCGGTCGTCGCGCGAGGCCACTTCCGCTGGAAATGAACGGCCATCCCACAATTCGACCTGCATGGTTCGGTCGCGCGCCACGTGGGCATTGGTAATCACGGTGCCGTCGGATGTCCAGATGATGCCCGACCCGCTGCCCTGCTCGCCGCCCTGGCCGCCGAGAACTCGCACCGTGGAACGCCGCAACTGCTCAGCAACATCGCCAAAACCTCGCGGCTCCATAATTATGCCTTTCTCGGCCGTTCGCCGACCGTGACGTCGAGATCTGTCAGTTCGCCTCCGCGCAGGATGCGGGCTTTGATGGTCTTCCCGATTGAGTCGGAATCCAAGGCCTCCTGCACGTCTTCAGAATCGCCGATTGGAGCGCCTGAAAGCTCGAGCAGGATGTCACCGATGACCATTCCCGCCCGCCCCGCAGGGGCCTCCGGGTCGACACTGATGGCAATCAGACCGCTTGAAGAGGAAAGGTTCAATTTACTCTTTAGATGATCGGGAATCGAGACTGGTTGTAGGCCAACGCCGAGGTAGCCTCGCGGCACTCGTCCGTGGGCCAGGAGCTTGTCGGCCACCCGGCCAACTGTCGATAGCGGAATCGCAAACACCGACACACGCGAAAGCGCTGACGTGGCGATTCCGATGAGATTGCCCGATGCGTCGACGACGGCTCCCCCGGATGCTCCGGGATGCAGCGAGAGATCGAGCCGCACGACCTGGTCGAGACGGCCGCCGCGCCATGTCTGCGAGGGTCCGGAGATGCTGCTGAGCACTCCAAAAGCCGCGCTGGCGCTGTCTTTCATACGGCCGACCGCTAGCACGACGTTGCCGGGACGTGCGGCGCCGGATTCCGCGCGCGGTGCAACAGGGACGTCCAGGTCTTTCACGCGGAGCACGGCGAGATCGGTGCCGGGGTCGCGGCCCACCAGCTCCGCGGTGTGCGCCACGCCATTCGCGGCGGTAATGCGGATGTCGTCATCGCGGCGGATAGTGTGTTCGGCGGTTACGATAATGCCGGGCTTCCAGTGAACACCGCTTGAATCGAAGCGCGGACGTGCGTGAATCGCGACCACCGATTGGCCCGCGCGCTCAACTACCGATGCCAGATGATCAGAGAGAGAAGAAAGGGGATTTTCCAAAACGCTTAATGCCTCCTGGTTTCAGGATGCGTCCTGGAATGGCGTCGGCACATCGGCAAATCGGGCAGGAGGGACCTGCCCGATCGGCTAGGGTGGGGGAATCTGGTTGCGCAGAAGGGTCACAGTTCCATCGGCGGCGCTGAGGACGGCGAGGTCCGGCTTGCCGTCGTCATTCCAGGTGCCTGCCGCGAAGACCACCGGCAATGTTGGTATCGGCAGCGCTCCGGCGTTGCGGAACGAGCCGTCTCCGTTGCTGAGCAGGAGAACGCTGCCACCCACACCGCCTTCGAGATTCGCAAAGCCGCTGAGAATTGCCAGGTCGTCTTTCCCGTCGCGATCGAAATCCGACACTACGACGGGCGCCGTCCGATAAAAACCCAGATTGCTCGCGACCGGCGGCATCGTGGTGAAGGCACCGGAGCCGTCATTCATCAGCACCCAAACATCGTTCAGGGAGCTGATGGTGAAATCGGGCCGGCCGTCGCCGTTAAAATCCCCGACGCGGAGGTATTGCGCCATGGAGAACGTGCCGTAGGTCTGCGACGCGGGATACGTCGTAAATACTGGCGAAAGGCCGCTTCGCGAGGTCGGCCAACCGGTCAGCATGGCCAGTTCCGAAATGCCGTCACCATTGAAATCCGCACCGGCCAGGGCGAAGGCTCCGCCGGCGGAAATGGTGGCTCCCGTATCGAACGACCCATCGCCTCTGCCATTCAGGATTTGCAGATCGCCCGTCTGGTTGTTGTCAACAGCTACGTCCAGGACACCATCTCCGTTGAAATCGGCAGTGACAAACGCCGTGGCGGAACCCGCTTCGGTTCTGGAAGACAATTCGAACGTGCCATCCCCATGGCCGGTGAGAATCACCACCCCGGCCTTGGTCTCGTAGGCGCCCGTGAAGCAGGCGGAACGCGAGCACGGCCCCGTGCGGGTGGTTAGAACCGCAAGATCGGTCAGACCGTCGCCATTGAAATCGCCGAACTGCACGTCCATCGGATAATCGTCGAACCGGAGGACGCCGATCTGCTCAACACCTCCGCGCAATAGCCATATCGATTTGCGGAAGGGGACCACGACCGCCAACTCCTGCTTACCGTCTCCATCGATATCGGCGGAGCGCATGACTGAGCCATCGAGAACACCAAGGTAGACGGGCGAATCGAACTCGCCAGTTCCGCGCCCCGCGGCAATGAGCGCGGATTGCCCGGAGTAACTCGTGGTAATGAGGTCGAGTTGGGAGTCGCCGTTCAGGTCGGCGAGCGCCATTCCGAATGTGTCACCGTACGCAGACACGGAGCCGGACACGCGAAATGTGGCGTCGCCGTTGTTTAGCAGGGCCGTAATTTGCCCGTTGTAGTAGTCGCCCAGGATCAGATCGAGAACGCCATCGCCATCGAGGTCACCCGCGACCAGGGATACCGGCGAGCTCTCATCCGTGAGCGCCGTCCCGCGCGCGAAGGTCCCGTCGCCATTGCCGAGCATGATGACCAGTCCTGGACTGGCCGCAAATGCCAGATCGGTTTTGCCGTCGCCGTTGAAGTCCGCCGCCACAATCGCGCTGACATATCCTGCAATCCGAGCTTCCGGCCGAAACACGCCACCGCCGGCGCCGAGCAGGATGGAGACGCCTTCGCCCGAGGAGTTGCAGGCCGCCAGGTCGGCGATGCCGTCGCCATTGAAGTCCCCTGATACGATGGCACGCGGGTTGTATCCGGTCGCGTACTCGCCGCCGGGCGTGAAGTTGCCTTGCCCGTCACCGCGCAGCATCAGAATGCTCTGGCTCAGCCCCACCGCGAGATCGACATTGCCATCCTGATCGAAATCCATCGCAAGCAGCCCGCGCGCCGGCGTTCCTTTTAGAAGAACGAGACGCGGAAGAGCAAAATTGCCCGAGCCGGTAGATTTCAGCAACAAGACTCCATCCGGGGTGAGGGCGATAATATCCGCAATGCCATCCCCGTCGAAATCTACCAGGGCCAGGTTATCGATTCGCGCGCCCGAGAGAATCGGAACGCCGCGTTCCACGTGAACCGAACCATTGCCGCGGAAAAGCAGGAGCTGATTTGTGGTGCCGACCAGCAGATCTTTGCTGCCATCGCCGTCGATATCCGCGGCAATTACAGGGAGTGCGCTCGAAAAGGCTTCCGCCAGAGGAGTTACAGTTATCCGCTGAAACGGAGCATTCTGCGCAGGCGAGTTTGAAAGCAACAGCGCGCAACCCGCCAAGGTTAGAAGCGCGGTACGAACAGGATGTTTCATGAAGTGGCAGCACCTTGCGGTGTGCCTTCGTCTATCTTGATTGTCAGGATCGCCGAACAGCTTTGTCAATCTTTTGCGCTCCGCATCAGGCCCCTGACAATGCGGAGTAACATTGCAACAAATTTCAGCATCAAACCTTCGCTTACCGCTTGTACAGGGTTTTCCGAGGGATTCATGAGCTTTCCAGTTCAGAGGGCTACGCCCACTATTGTCTTGTGTCTGGTGTGTTTGCTAGGCGCGGGGTTAGTCTGCGCGCAGACAGCACAATATCAACCGATTGCGCCGCTATATTTCACCGTGCCGCAGGGTGGAAGCAATCCCCTGCCACAAATCATGACGATCGCCAGCGCCGGAGCGCCGTTCACTTATTTCACCCCGGCGGGGCAAACGTCGACTGGGGGAAACTGGCTTGGCGTCACGAGTTGCGCGGGATTGACCACTCCATCATCGTGCACAGTCAGCGTGGATGCCACCGGCATGACCGCGGGCACGTATTCGGGATCGGTGGCGCTACAAAGCAACGGCTCCGGCAACGTGAAGACAGCCGTTCCCGTGACGCTGACTGTCGAGGCGCCCGGCGCATTCTTTGGCGGCGAGCCCGGAGGTTTGACTTTCGTCTCGGGAAACGGTTTTACCCCAACATCTCAGATCGTCCCCGTCACAAATGGCGGCGTGGGCGTTTTGAATTGGATGGCGTCGGCGAGCACCTCGGGCGGAAACTGGCTTAGCGTTTCGCCGCTGAACGGCGCGGGACCGTCCAATTTGACTGTGAGCGTGTCTCCTCAAGGCTTGGCTTCCGGCACCTACCTTGGCCAGGTTCTATTGCAGGCCCCAAGCGGAAATGAATCAATCCCTGTGACGTTGGTCGTTTTGGCCGCCGGGGGCAGCACCTTTCAACAGCAGACGGGTCTCAGTTTCACGATGCCGCAGGGCGGCAACAATCCACTTCCGCAGGTATTGACGGTGGCGAGCACCGGGTCCGCCTTCCAGTTCTTCACGCCTTCCACGCAAACTTCGTCGGGCGGGAATTGGCTACAGGTAAGCAGCTGTGCCGGTGAGACAACACCGTCGTCCTGTACGGTAACCGTGAATGCTCCGACACTCCCACCGGGCGTGTACACGGGCCAACTGCAGTTGCAGCTCAACGGCGCCGGTCCGAATTCCGTGGTTATTGTGCCGGTCACACTGACCGTGGAGCCTGCAACCGCGGCGTTTTTCGGCGGCGCGGTAGGCGGAATGGTATTCGTCGGTGGTAACGGCTACACCCCGTCGCCCGAGACCATCCAAATCACTAATGCGGGCGTGGGTGCTCTGAACTGGACCGCAACCACCAGCAGCCCGTTCAATGTGTCAGCGGGAAGCGGCACAGCCCCTTCGTCCCTGACCATCAGCGCTAACTCGGCAGGTCTGGCGCCCGGAACGTACCTGGGTTCGGCGGTCCTGCAATCCACCAGCGGGAACATGACAATTCCGCTCAGCCTGGTGGTGCTGGATGCGAGTTCCAGCACATTTCAACAACTGCCTCCCATAAGCTTTACGATGCCTGTCGGCGGGCCGAGCCCGCCATTCCAGACCGTGTCGATCAACAGCACCGGCGCGGGGTTCCCGTTCTTTACACCTGCCGCACAGACGTCGAACGGCGGCGCATGGCTGCAGACGCCGCACTGCCAGGGCACTGCGACACCAACCACGTGCAAGATCATCGTGAGCTCTGCCACATTGCCGGTGGGCGTTTACGCGGGCCAGTTGCTATTTGAGATGAATCGGACCGGCTCGAATGCTGTTGCGGCTGTTCCGGTCACGATGACCGTGGAAGCTCCGGGAACAGTACCCGAGCTCGGCATCACCCTTACGCATAGCGGTAATTTCCCACCGGGCGCAAACGGCAGCTATACCGTAACGGTGTCGAACGCGGCAGCAGGTCTCACATCGTCAGGAACAGTGACAGTGACAGACGCCGTGCCTAACGGACTGACGCTGGTCACCATGTCGGGCACGGGCTGGACCTGCGTCGCGAATGTGTGCACCCGCGCTGATGCGCTCGCGCCTGGTGCAAGCTATCCCCCCATCACGGTATCGGTGAACGTAGCGGCCAACGCGTCGTCTACGCTGGTCAATACCGCGACCGTGAGCGGCGGCGGGTCGGCTAATTCGACGGCGACTGATCCGACAACGATCGGCGCGTCACAGGGACCTCCGGCGGTGACCGTTTTCACACCAGCACAGGGCACGCTCAGCGTTCCCTTGAACACGACCCTGACGTGGGGCGCGTCAACCGGAGCGACGTCTTACACCGTCAACTTCGGGACCACCAATCCCCCTCCGATGGTGACCACGACATCGGGCACGACCTTTGCGCCAACAGGCGGCCTGGCGACAAACACGACGTACTTTTGGCAGATTACAGCCGTCAACTCGACGGGCTCGACCCCATCGCAGGTGGTGGCATTTAGTACCGGATCTCAAATCACCAGTTCCGGGTTACGTTTTATTCCGGTGGCGCCGTGCCGTGTGATGGACACGCGCGGGGCGGCCGGGCCGTTCGGCGGACCGGTGCTCGCGGCGGGCGGCACCCGAATGGTGACGATTCCGCAGAGTGGCTGCAACATTCCGAGTACGGCGCAGGCTTATTCGCTCAACATCACCGTGGTGCCCCCGGGCCCATTGACGTATTTGACGGTGTGGCCCGCCGGGCAATCGCAGCCGGTGGTGTCGACTTTGAACTCGTTCGACGGGAGAATTGTCGCCAATGCCGCGATCGTGGTTGCGGGAACCGGCGGGGCAATCAACCTGTTTGCGAGCGACGCCACGAACGTCATTATTGACATCAATGGATACTTCGTGCCGTCAAGTACCGCCAACAGCATGAGTTTCTATACTGCAACGCCATGCCGGATCGTGGACACGAGAAACCCGACGGGCCCATTCGGCGGGCCGTTCATGACCGCCAATTCGACGCGGAGCTTCACGGTTCCAAGCAGCTCATGCAACATACCGGCGAGCGCACAGGCTTATTCGCTTAACTTTACGGTTGTTCCACACAACACGTTGAGCTACCTGACCACGTGGCCGATGGGACAATCGCAGCCGTTCGTTTCGACATTGAATGCCTACAACGGCGGTATTGTGGCAAATGCCGCAATCGTGCCCACCGGTACGGGCGGGGCGATCAGCGTATTTGTAACCGACGACACGGACGTAATCATTGACGTGAATGGCTACTTCGCGCCGCCAGGCAGTTCCGGGGCGCTCACGTTGTATCCCGTCACGCCCTGCCGCATCGCTGACACACGAGGTGCCACGGGCCCCTTTGGCGGTCCCAGCATCGCCACCGGGGCAACGAGGACATTCTCTCCCCAGCAGAGTGCGTGCCAGGTTCCTACAGCGGCCCAGGCCTACTCGCTAAACGTCACCGCGGTACCGCCGGCGCCATTGATTTACCTCACAGCGTGGCCCGCCGGGCAAAATCAACCCGTGGTGTCTACGTTGAACTCGCCGAACCACCAGGTTGTGGCGAACGCGGCGATCGTTCCGGCCGGCACCAGCGGCGGGATCAACATTTTCGTATCCAATACGACGGATGTGATCCTAGACATTAACGCTTACTTCGGACAGTGAGCGCGCGGCGCCGCCTGCGTATCGCAGCGCGGCGTCCGTGACACGCAAGACCTCGGTGCGATCGAACGGCTGGGCCAGCACGTCGAATCCACCGAGGTTGAGCACCTCAGCCCACAGAGCTTCGTCCGCGACGCGTGAGGTCACAATGAGGGTGGAGTGGTCGAGCAATTCACGCCATGTGCCGCCATCGAAGCGCGCTTCGCAGATCACGATTGGAATTCGGGAGCCGCCGAGCTGACACGCGGCCTCAACATACGAGCGGGCTACGCGGACGTTCCTGTATGCGCCTGATAACGCTCTTAAAAGCGCGCAACGCGTCTCGTCGAACGACGAAACAAGAAGAATCGGGCCGCGGGAGAGGGCCGACTTACATAGCACAGCGATGCCAGACTACCAAGGCAATGTCAATTGGTAGTGACGGAGCCGTTAAGATTCAATAGCCTTTTAGAATTTCACGCGCGGCGTTGAAACCCGGTGCGCCCATGACTCCGCCGCCCGGGTGTGTGCCGGATCCGCACAGGAAGAGACCGCGGATCGGCGTGCGATAGCGTGCGCACGACGGGTGCGGTCGCATGACGAACATCTGGTCGAGGCTCATCTCTCCGTGAAAGATGTTGCCTCCGGTCAATCCGAAGCGGCGCTCCAGGTCGAGCGGCGTTAAGACCTGCTTCTCGACAATCAGGGACCGGAATCCGGGAGCATACTCCTCTATCAGGTCGATGACGCGCGTGGCGAAGGGTTCGCGTTGCTCGTCCCACGTTGTTCCGCGCAGCGTATAGGGCGCGTATTGGAGGAAGATACCCATGATGTGCCGGCCTTCCGGCGCGAGCGATGGGTCGTACATCGTCGGGACGGTTAACTCGAGTAGCGGCGATTGTGATGGCCGGCCGTATTTCGCGTCGTCCCAGGCACGTTCGACGTACTCGATGGATGGACAGATGTGCATAGTGGCGCGATGCTGCGGCGCCGGCGCGCCAGGCAGCGCTTTGAAGCTGGGCAGGCCACTGAGGGCGAGATTGATCTTGCACGACGTGCCCTCGCAGCGGAATTTCCGGATACTTTCGAGCAGGTCGGGCGGCACTACATCGCTGTCGAGAAGGTTGAGGAATGTCGTGTGCGGCGTCAGGTTGCTGGCCACGACCTTGGCATCGATTTCTTCTCCATTGCTGAGCGTGACACCTCGGCATTGCCCGTTGACCACCCTGATGCCGGCGACTCCGGCTGCTGTTCGGATCTCGGCGCCGCGGCTGCTGGCAGAATCGGCGATGGCGTTCGACACTGCGCCCATGCCTCCACGAACGAAACCCCACAAGCCACGCTTGCCTCCGACACCGCCCATTACGTGGTGGAGAAGAATATAGGCCGTTCCCGGAGAACGCGGGCCGCCGTTCGCGCCGATCACGCCGTCGGTCGCGAGCGTGACCTTGATTTCTTCCGATTCGAACCACTCGTCGAGCAACTCCGAGGCGCTCTGCGTGAAGATCTTCACAAGTCCGGCGAGCTGTTTCGCGTTCAGCTTGCGCAGGCGTCCGGCGAGTTTCAGGTATTCGATCAGGTCGCCCACGCCGTGCGGCGGGAACTCGGGCGGGGTTGTGAGGAGGAGTCCTTCGACGACCTCGGCCAGTTCCTCAAGATGGCGCTCATAGCGGGGGAATACTTCGGCATCGTGCTTTGAGAAGCGGGCGATTTCCTCGAGCGTCTTGCGGTCGTCCTGAAACATGAATAGATGACGGCCGTCGGGAAACGCGGAGAAGAATGCGGGGTCCTTGGCGTCCACCTGGTAGCCGAAGCGATGGAGTTCCAGATCGTGGATGATGCGCTCCTGGAGCAGGCTGGTGAGATAGGATGCGGTCGAGACTTTGTAGCCCGGCCAGACTTCCTCCGTGACACAACAGCCACCCACCAGTTCGCGTTTTTCGAGCACCAGGACCGACCGTCCGGCGCGCGCGAGGTATGCGGCGGTAACCAGTCCGTTATGGCCGCCGCCGACAATGATTGCGTCGTATTTTTTCAAACCTGCATTTTACCTTTGGTGGGGCTGGCGGTTTCACCGGCTTTTGGGAACGCGCAGACGAAACCGGCTGCGCCACCTTTTTCATCCACTGCGGTGGACCGGTGGTCGATGACGACAGACTGAGTGCTTTCTAATCCCTTAGTCGCGTTCGAAGGCCAGCACACCGAGCGGCGGCAAGATGATCGTGATGCCCTGCTGCCGCCCTTGCGTCGCCACCGGATCCGACATCACGCCTCCACTGTTCCCCACATTGCTTCCGCCGAACAGCTCCGAGTCGCTGTTCAGGATCTCGCGGTAATACCCGGCCTCCGGCACGCCGATCCGATAATGCGGCCGGGGCACCGGGGTGAAGTTGCATACGAAGACCAGGAACCGTCCATCCTTCGCGCGACGGAGAAACGAGATCACCGACTGCTCGACGTCATGGAAGTCAATCCACTCGAATCCGGTATAGCTGAAGTCAATGTCGTAGAAGGCCTCATGCGACCGGTAGAGCCGATTCAGCTCGCGGACGAAATCCTGCAGCTTGCGGTGAAAGGCGAATTGCAACACTTCCCAGGGCAGGCTGCGGTCGTGATTCCACTCGTTCCAATCGCCGATTTCCGAGCCCATGAACGACAGCTTCTTGCCGGGATGCGCGTACATGTAGGCGAGGAAGGCACGCACGCTGGCGAATTTCTGCCAGGTGTCGCCTGGCATCTTGGAGAGCAGCGAACGCTTTCCATGCACCACTTCATCGTGTGACACCGGAAGAACGAAATTCTCCGTGAACGCATACAGCATGCTAAAGGTGATGTTGTTGTGGTGGTACTTGCGGTGGATCGGATCTTCGGCGAAGTAATGCAGCATGTCGTGCATCCACCCCATGTTCCACTTCATGGTGAATCCGAGGCCGTTCAGGTACACGGGGCGCGACACGCCGGAAAAGGCGGTGGATTCCTCGGCCATAGTTATAGCTCCCGGCACCGTGTGGGCCAGTTCGTTGAAGCGGCGTAGGAAATCGATGGCTTCCAGATTTTCATTGCCGCCGTAAATGTTCGGGACCCACTCACCGGCCTTGCGCGAGTAGTCCAGATACAACATCGAAGCGACGGCGTCCACGCGCAGCCCGTCGATGTGATACTGCTTCAGCCAGAACAGCGCGTTCGAAATGAGGAAGGTGCGGACCTCGTTGCGTCCATAGTTGAAGATCAGCGTGCCCCAATCGCGGTGTTCGGCCTTGCGCGGGTCAGCGTGTTCATAAAGAGCCGTGCCGTCGAAGAAAGCGAGGCCGTGCGCGTCTTTCGGGAAATGCGCCGGCACCCAGTCGATGATGACGCCAATGCCTTCCTGGTGAAACCTGTCGACCAGGTGCATGAAGTCGCGCGGCTCGCCGTAACGGGAACTGGGGGAATAGTAGCCGACGACCTGGTAGCCCCAGGACCCGAGATAGGGATGTTCGGCCGGCGGGAGCAGTTCCACATGCGTGTAGGCGAGATCCTTAACGTAGGGAACGAGTGTGTCGGCGAGTTCGCGGTAGGTGAGTAGCGTGTTGCCGGGTCCGCGGAGCCAACTTCCCAGATGCACTTCATAGATGGAAACCGGCTCATGCAGGTAATCCTTGGAAGCGCGCTCGGTCATCCATTTCGCGTCCTGCCACTCGTATCGCGACAGATCGTAAACGACCGACGCTGATTTCGGCGGTACCTCGGTTGCGAAGGCGTAGGGATCAGCTTTCTGCTGCTGATGCCCCTGGTGCCTCGAGCGCACGTGGTATTTGTATTGCGCGCCTTCACCAATAGCGGGAATGAAGATCTCCCAGATTCCGCCGGTGCGAAGGCGCATCGGATAGCGGCGAGTGTCCCAATCATTGAAATCGCCGACCAGGCTCACTAACTCGGCATTCGGCGCCCAAACGGCGAACCGCACGCCCGGCACTCCGTCGCAGGTCGCGAGATGTGCGCCAAGACTGCGGTAGCTCTCGAAGTTTGTGCCCTCGCCGTGAAGGTGCAACTCGAAATCAGTCAGGATGGGCGCGAAACGGTAGGGATCTTCAAGGTCACGCTCCGCCCCATTCCAGGTACGGATGCGGAACGTGTAGCGTTCCGGGTCGTAGTCGGTTGCGATTGTAAAAAACCCCTGCGGGTCGAGCTTCTGCATCGGCGCCACAATCTCGGCTTTAACAAGCCAAGCCTCGGACGCATGGGGCAGGAATGCGCATACCTCCCAGCCCTTCTTGACGCGATGCGGACCGAGCACCCGAAATGGATCACCGTGGAATCCTCCAACGATGGCTTCCACGTCATGGGGAGTCATTGAACGTTATTATTGCAGCAATGTCTGGTCAGCATCGGCCAAAAGCGGAACTGCACGTGCATCTCGAAGGTTCCATCGAGCCACTGACGCTGATGGAAATCGATCCATCGCTCACGCCCGATGAAATTGAGACGCGGACCGCATGCAGCAGTTTCGCGGAGTTTCTTCAGGCGTATATATGGGTGAACAAAAAACTCGAGAAACCAGAGCATTACGCGACCGCGACGCGCCATCTGCTGGAGCGGCTGGCGGCACAGAACGTGGGCTACGCGGAGATTACGCTGTCGGCGGGCGTGGTGTTGTGGAAGGGTCAGGACCTGGCCGCCGTTTATGACGCGATCTGGCGTGAATCGTTGCGGTCGAAGGTTGAAGTGCGCTGGATTCCTGACGCGATTCGCCATTTCGGCGCGGAGCCGGCGATGGAGGTGGCGCGTTTCGCGGTGTCGCGTGCGAATGACGGAGTTGTGGCCTTCGGCATCGGAGGCGACGAGGTGCGCGGCCCGGCGGAGTGGTTCAAAGATGTTTTCGCGTTCGCCCGTGATGGCGGATTGCATTTGGTGTGCCATGCCGGGGAGACGGCAGGGCCGGAGTCCGTTTGGGCAGCGCTCGAGATCGGCGCCGAACGCATTGGTCATGGAATCGCCGCGGTCCACGACGCGGCTTTAATGAATCACCTTCGCGAGCGCAAGACAATGCTCGAGATTTGCATCACGAGTAACGTGTGCACCGGCGTGGTCCCGAGCGTCGAAGTGCATCCGGCGCGCGCATTGTACGAGGCCGGCGTGCCGATCACGCTGAACACCGACGATCCGGCGTTATTCCGCACGAGCCTCAACCGGGAATTCGAGATCGCGGCGTCGCGCCTGGGCTTCTCGGAGGCGGAGTTGGAACATTTGGCGGAGAATGCGTTTCGATACGCGTTTGGAGACACTACGGCCCTCCGCGACGCTCACGTTTGAAATTCCCCGCAGAACTTCCTGGCGTGAGCGTGTACGGAGGGTTGAACTTGCCCGAGCTTGCGACGGGGCGCTTGCGCGACGCCGGAGTCGACTCTGCCGGTTTGCTGGATCGGCTTGTTTATGGTGAAATCGGTGGCCACCGAGTGAGAATCACCAAGCCGCAACATACCATGAGGGTTTGGCGATTCTCCTCCAAAGACCACTTCAACTCTCCAAGCAGTTCAAAACCCGGTGAGTGAGAAGACCTCATCGGGAGTTTTGTCGGTCTGCGATCCTGATACCTTTGGTCACACCGCCGTACGGGATGTCGAAACTGGTATCGCCCGTGCAACGATCCCGGTGGCGATGCCCACAATCTCAACCAAGTACTTCGGGGAAATGTCTTACGACCAGGATGCGTTGTTCTTATTCCCCTTCGGCCTACCAGCTTTCGAGGAAGAGCATGCGTTTCTTCCTATTGAAATGGAAGGCTCGCGCCCGTTGCTCTTTCTTCAGAGCATTTTGCATTCACACCTTTGTTTCATAGCGCTGCCGGTGCTGGTCGCTGACCCGCACTATGAGTTGGCGGTTTCGCGTGACGACCTCGAAACGTTGCAGCTCAATCCGGAACGGCAGCCCCAAATTGGCACGGAAGTGTTGGCGTTGACACTGATTTGCTGCCATGAAGACGGGGCGCCGAGTGTCAATTTAATGGCGCCGCTGGTCATAAACCTGGCAAATCGCTGGGCTGTGCAGGCGGTTCGGGACGATTTCCGGTACTCGCACGAGCAGGAGTTGCAGGTGCCGGCCGAAGAGGTCGAAGCATGTTGATCCTACGCCGCCGGCCGGGCGAGTCGCTGCTTATCGGCAGCGATGTCGAGATCGAAATCCTCGAGGTCGCCGGTTCCGCCGTCAAGATTGGAATCCGCGCGCCCAAAGGCATTACTATTTTGCGCAAAGAACTGGAACTCACACGCACGCAGAACTGTGCCGCGGCGCGCGATGTGCCCATGTCCACGCTGGCTGAATCTTTTCCTCGAATTCATCGCTCACACAATTCGCTACCTCCCCGATAAGCGAATTAAGAACGAGAAAACGCGCTGAAAGCGCTCCGGGACGAAAGGAACTTCGACCCGAGTTCAAATTCAAGGAGAGAAAACTGTGTCATTTAGTATTAATACCAACGTAGCGTCGTTGTCCGCGCAAAACTACCTGCGCATCAACAGCGCTTTTCAGAACAAGACCATCAACCGCGTCACCTCCGGCCTCCGCATCACCCAGAGCGGCGACGATGCGGCCGGTCTTGCCATTGCAAACGGCCTCCGATCCGATCAGGCAGTGTTGACTCAGGGCATCCGTAATGCCAACGACGGCATGAGCCAATTGCAGATCATCGACGGCGGCATGAACAACATCTCGCAACTGCTCGACCGCGCCCGTACGTTGGCCACGCAATCGGCCACCGGCACGTTCACCGGCCAACGCAGTCAGTTGAACACCGAATTTCAGAGTGTGCTCGGAGAAATTGACCGGCAATCGCAATCCATCGGATTGAACGTCGGCGGACAGTTCGCCAAGAACTTGTCGGTGTTCATCGGCGGCGGCAAGGAGAGCAATGGCATCAGCGCTGTCATCAATGGATCTGTGTCGGTGGATTTGAGCAAATCCACGGTCGACGCACAAAGTCTGGGGTTGAAGGGTGTTCAGGCAACCGGTGTCGCGGCCACCGACATCGGCACCGGCTCGGCCAATACGAGTCTGGCCCAGATTCTTGCGAACAGCACGAATACGGGCAGCGAACTGACACCGAACAGCGCCACCTTCTATTTGAAGGGACCCGGTTTCGGAAGCCAGGGCGTGGCGGTTACGGTGAATCTCCAGAATCTCGGCGGAACGGACGATCTGGTGAACTCGATCAACGCCGGAATCTCCGGCGCGGCAGGCAGCGGCACGCAGCAAGCTACGGCCCTAAAGAACGCACAGATCACGGCCTCCGTCGTCACGGATGCCGCGGGGCGATCGCAACTGGCTTTCAGCTCCAGCAATGCGGCCTTCCAGGTGGTCGCCGGCGACCAGATGGCTAATGCTTTGATGGGCAATTTCGCGCAGAATGCCGTCGCGCTCGGTACCGATACCAACGCATACACCGACACCACGGGCGGCCAGACCCTGAGCTTCAAGTTCGACGCCGTGTCCACGCAATACGACGTCACCACGCTGCCGAACAGCCTCACCACCTCCAAGGGCGCCATCGTGAATGCGCTGAATGCCGACAGCAACTTCAAGGCGCACGCCGTGGCGTACCTGCAGAACAATCAACTGGCCATCAAATCGCTCGATACCGGCTCCGACTCCGGTGTCACGGTTGTCCAAAACGCCCTGGCTCAGACGCTTGGCCTGACTACCGGCAGCACGAAGACTTACAGCGCCGCCTCCGCCTCCACCGGTGCGGACCTCAGCACACGGGTCCAGGCCGCCGGCGTGGTCGCCGAGAACGCCAACGTAATGGGCACCGACAATAGCGCTACGAAGACCATGGCCAACGGCCTTACACTCAAACTCCACCTTGACAACAATGGCAACTCCACGGTCACGTTCAATGGCGGCACAAACCTGACGAAGGCGGACATCGCCGCTCAAATAAACGCCGCCGCGATTTCGGGTGTTCAAGCCAGCGTAGTGAACAACCAGATCGTGCTGAGTTCCACCGCTCCCGGCCATTCGATCACTGTTGACAGTATCGGTACCGCCAATGCGTCGCTTGGTTTCTCGGCGGTTACACCTACGACAGTCACAGACGGCAATGGGACCTTCACCACGAGCGACAACATCGTGTTCCGGTTCCAGGGCGCGGGACTGACCAGCCCGGTTGACGTTTCGTTGAATGCCGCGACCGCGGGTTCCACGACGGTGGCTTCAGTGGTCGCCGACCTGCAAAACAAGATTTCCTCCAATACCGCTCTCGCCGGTGCAGGCATCTCTCTTACCACAGCGGCGCAGGGGAACAATCTTGTGTTTACCAGCACCAGCGGCCAGCAGTTCCAGGTCTCGGTGACCGGTGACACGCAGAACAAACTTGGATTCGGCTCCTTCCAGGCGGGCTCGACTTCGGCCAAGACCTTCGACTACAGCGATGTCACGGCTGCCAGTTCCTACTCGCAGACCTACACCAGCGGCAGCGGCACAGGAGACCTCGCTATTTCCCTGAATGGCGCGGCTTCGAGCGGAAATGTTCTCTCGGCAACTGTCGACGGAGCCGCCAGCGATGCCACCGCGGCTGTGGCGCAGGGGGGCACTGTGCTCACGGGTGGCACTCTCGTTTTTACCGGCGCTGCCGGCCCGCTGAACATCAAGGTCGACAACAGCATTATCGCGATTGCAACCGGCACGTTGGGCACCGGTGGCGCCGTAACCTTAACCGCTGCTCTCACGGCCCTCAACGGCGCCGGCGGTTTGAATGGCGCGGCGACCGCCAGCATTGACAGCAGCGGCAAACTAATTATCACCGCAGCCAACAAGGGCGCCGGGCACAGCGTTGAAATTCTCGCCAGCAGCGATAGCGTCTACACAACCGCGCTGGGCCTCTCTACAGGAACCGTCTACCGCGGCACCAACGCCTCGGAGCAGAACATCATCGACCAACTCAACACGGACATCAGCCAGAACACCACCCTGAGCGCAGCCGGATTACAGGCCAAAGACAGCAGCGCCAGTCCCGGCAAAATCGAGTTAGTCTCCGCATCGAGCACGAACTTCCGGGTGGACAGCTATGGCACGGCCGACCTCGGCTTCGGCAATCTGGGGGCGTCATTCACCGGTAATAAGGTCAGCGCGCCGCCACAATCGACTCCGGTGTTCGATTCGGGTGGCGCGGAGATGTCGTCCGTCCTCGGTTTCAACGACATCACCTATGGCGGCGACAAACAGCTCGTTTCCATCACTGCAATGGATGCCAGTGGCGGGAAGCATCCGCTCACCGTTACGCTTCAGAATTCCGGCAGCAATCGCAACGCCCGCACGATCGACGATGCCATCAGTTCTATCAACACGGCGTTGCAGCAATCGAACGATTCCACGTTGGAACAGATCGTGGCTGTGAAGGAAGACAACACGATCACGCCGACGGATGGCTCGCAGCCGTATCAAACGCAGTCGATCCGCTTCATCAGCACTCTGCCGAACTTCACGGTAGCGGTGTCGAACACAGCGGGCGGCACGGGCATCACGCCCCCCACCGGCGGGGTGTCGCAGGCGGGTGTCGTAGGCGACGGCGCCAACTCTTCGGTTGTCGACCAGAACAGCGCGCAGAACGCGGTAACCGCGATCTCCAATGCCGTTACCCTTCTCGGCAATGCTCAAGCCACTGTCGGTAAGGGCGAGAACATGTTCAACTACGCCATAAACCTGGCGCAGTCGCAATCCACCAACCTGGCGACATCGGAGTCCGGAATCCGCGACGCCGATCTCGCCGCGGAAGCCGCGAACCTGACTAAAGCGCAGATCCTGCTGCAGGCCGGCGTGGCCGCCCTGGCGCAAGCCAATTCCGCCCCGCAAGCGATTCTGTCGCTGCTGCGCTCGTAGTTCCTGAATCAGCGGGGCGGCCGGACTCGCCGCGACCGAATGCTTGGAAGGCCGCCTAGCACTTCCATGCAAGCGAGCAGGGTCGCCCGCGCTGATTCGTATTCTTTGACGCCGATCGCCGCCACCAGGCGCTTCGCAAGCTGCTGCCGGAAGCGGCGGGAGGAGCGTACCGATTCCCATCCGCGCGCCGAGAGGCGGACTTTCTTGGCGCGGCGGTCTTCGGCGGAGCTGATCTCGAGGATTCCGATCTCGGCCAGCTCCGCCACTACTTTCGATGCGGCCTGCTGCGTCACCTCCATCCGCTCCGCCAACTCCGTGATCGATCGCTCCGACTCAATCAGGTGCTGTATTACGTACCCGTGACTCTCCCGAACGTCCCCGAACCCTGCCGCCGCGAGCCTCTCCACAACCAGCTCGTTCACTCGCAGCCCCAGAAACAACGCCGCATACCCGAGATCCAGCCGTGAAAGGACATCGCCACTTGATTCCACAACCATGGTTGTGTATTATATCTCAATGCGGAGGCACATATATGGAACTACCCTTCCCGAATGGATCGTTCGGAGGTAGAGGGCATTGGATCGATCAGACAAAGGCCGGCAACTACACGGCTCAATATGCGATTGCAGATGGACCGGACGAATCCAAGATCCACACCGTACATCGCGTCTTCTTCAAACCGGATGGTTCGAAAGCCTACGACGAGTTTTCAACCGTTACCTTCAAACCGGATGACAAGAGCCGAATCGCCGTCACAATCGACTCCGAACGCGGATCGGTACACGGCCCCGGTTATTGCATCGACAACCACTGCCATTACGAACTGGAGATTTCGCCCGGCGAAAATCTGGAGTTCACATTTACGATTGGGGAGGACCAATTGACCGGCCTGGGCTCCTCCACCAACAAAGGGAACTTCACCTATTGGCACGAGACGCTCACGCGCGAGAAAAAGAAATAGAACGGCTGATTACGAACGAGCCGGACCCGTAGATCCGCGAACCACCAGTTCCGGGTCGACTTCGATGCAGGTCACGCTATCCGCCTGATCATCCTCCCGGATGCGTCGCAAGAGATTTTCCGCCGCAAGCGCGCCCATTTTTGCCAAAGGCTGGCGAATTGTTGTGAGCGCCGGGACGTGATAGGCCGCCCCTTCCACGTCGTCGAAGCCGACTACGGACAACTCGTTCGGGACCGCGCGGCCGGTCTCACGAAACGCCGCGATGGCGCCGATTGCTGAAATGTCGTTGAAGGCGAACAATGCCGTGAACGGACTCCCGCGATCGATTAATATCCGTGCTGCCTGGTAGCCGGTTTGGCGCGATGGCAGCCTTCCGGGAAGCTGTACGCAAAGCTCGGGCACGATGGTGAGGCCGATGAGCTGCGCTGCGCATTCAATGGCATCCCAACGGAAGCTCGAATCTTCAATGGAATCCTGCCCTTTGAAGAAGGCGATCCGTTGATGCCCCAATGCAGCTAAGTGACGCAGGGCCAGTTCCGCCGCTTTGTCGTGGTTCAGAATGATATTCGTGAATCCCGGCACCTGATCGTGGCCCGAGACCGCGACCAGCGGAAGCGGAAAAGAGCGGTGGAGCGGAGTATTGACTGCAATCAGACCCTCAACGTGACGCTCCAGCAAGAGGCGTGGGTTCTCCTCGATGAGCCGGTCCTGGCCGCGGTGAGTGGCGACAAGGTACATATAACCTTGCCCGAGCAGGTAATCCTCGATGCCGCTCAGGACGAGTGCCGAATAACCGTCGCTCAGCTCCGGAGCAATGACTCCCACGACGTAGCTGCGGCTCGCGCGTAGGGAACGTGCCAGGAAATTAGGACGATAATTGAGGCGGCGTGCGGCGGCAAACACGCGGTCCTTCGTTTCCTGGGGAATGGATTCGGCGCCCGGCGAATCATTCAGTACCAGGGACACGGTGGTTGGTGAGAGGTTGACGTCTCTGGCTAAATCTCTGATGCTGACGCGGCGAGCGACCGGTGCCGAACCATTGCCGGCGGACTCTTTCTTGCTGTGTGCCAAAGGCGGAGTGTCTCACGATTCCATAGTGTTCCGCAAGCTGGCGTCAGAACAAAAAAAGTCTTGACACGATAACAGGTTCATATTATTCTCGACTGAAGTAAACCGATTTAGCTACGGTATTCTCGCAAACTTTTTGGGGCGCTTAGGTATGAGGGTGGTTCCAGGTAGGGCAATGGCATACCCGAGGCTCGATTTCGACTAACCGCAGCACCGGCTTGACCACGAGCCGGTTGGAGGGGACAACATGAACGGCCGCAGTGTATGTCGGCTTGCTCAATCGCTCGCCGTGTTCGCTTTTGCTTCCATCGTTTGGGCCCAGGAAGCCACGATTGTTGGGACTGTAACCGACCAAACGGGATCCGTGGTGCCTAACGTTTCCTTGACCGTTACAAACACAGACACAAGCCAGAGTCGGAAAATTACTACAAACGAATCTGGTCAATATGTCGTTCCCGGACTGATTACCGGCCATTACTCGTTAAAGGCAGAGGCTCCGGGATTCAAAGCCGCAGAGAGAACGGGAATCGTCCTGAATGTCGGCGATCGCGACCGTGTCGATTTCACGATGCAGGTCGGCGAAACCCGTGAAAGCATCAACGTCGAAGCGACGGCGGTGCAAGTGCAAACCGACTCCGGCGAAATCAGTAATGTGATCACCGGCAAGGAGGTTTCGGAACTGGCAACGGATGGCCGCAACATCTACTCATTGGCCGTCCTGGTGCCTGGCGCGTCGAGCGCAATGCCCAATTTCAACGTTCCAACCTCGGCCGGCGGCAATGCCAACGTCTCGTTCAACGGCTTGCGTCAGAACCACAACATCTGGCTGGCTGACGGGGCGGAGCAGGACGATCGGGGCGGCGCGGGCGGCGCGATCATTAACCCCTCCATCGAGGCCATCGGTGAATTCCGGGCCCTGACATCCAACTACAGTGCTGACTATGGGTTATCCTCCGCCGGAACGATCAGCATGGTTTTCAAATCCGGCACACGCGATTTCCATGGCACCCTCTGGGAATTTGTCCGCAACAACGACTTCGATGCGAACGATTTCTTCCGAAATGCCGCTGGTTTGCCGACTAAAGAATTGCGTTTGAACGTATTTGGATTCAACGCGGGCGGTCCCGTCACGTTCGGCAGGTTCTACAACAAGCAGCGTAACAAGACCTTCTTCTTCTACAACCAGGAATGGAGGAAGTTGATCAACCAGGGCGGCGTCAACACGACCGTGCCGCAGACATCCTGGTACAACGGAGATCTCAGCTCGTTATTGTCGCTGTCGAAACCGATCCAACTCCACGTCCCCACCGCCAGCCAGCTCTCGGCATCGCAACTGAACAAGTGGGCCGCGGCTGGATATCAGCCTGGCCAAGCCATTACCGGCAATAAGATCCCCGCATCGCTGTTCGACTCCAATGCGCAGATTCTTCTGAAGGCCGGCATTTTCCCGGCGCCGAATCAAGGCGCCAACACATTCGTGGGTGGTAACAACCTGCCGACGGATGTCCGCGAGGAATTGGTCCGCATCGATCATCAATTTAACGATAAGTTCTGGATTTTCGGCCACTGGGTGACGGAAGCCACCAGCCAGAGCTACGGCCCGCCGCAGTGGAGCGGTGTCAACGTCCCAACGGTAGGCGACGTATTCAGCAACCCGTCGTACACCGGCGTGATCCACGCCACGAATGCCATCAGCCCGAACCTCGTCAATGAGGCGGCGTTCAATTATGACGGCAACCGGATTGCAATCACGCCCACCGGGACGGTGACGCGTCCGACAGGGTTGACGATCCCATCGTTGTTCGGGGCGGACAAGGCTAATCGTATTCCGGGCATCACGCTGGGTGGCTCGACGGGCACTAACTACGACGTCACCAGCTTCCCCTGGAACAACACCGCCGACGATTACCAGTTCCGCGACGATCTGTCCTGGACCAAGGGATCGCACCAGATGAAAATGGGCGGTGGATGGTCGCTTTATAAGAAGGTTCAGGACCTTTTCGGCGACACCCAGGGAGCCTTTAACTTCAACGGCAATTTCACCGGCAACGATTTCTCGGATTTCCTGCTCGGCTACGCGAACACCTATACTGAACTCGCCCTGCAGGACCACGGTACCTGGAACGCGGTTTCCTATTTCGGCTATTTCCAGGACAATTGGCGCGTCAATTCCCGGTTGACGGTGAACCTCGGGCTGCGGTGGGACGGCATTCCTCACACCTACGAAGCCAACCATCGCATGTCGAACTTCTATCCGAATCAATACGATCCGTCGAAGCGGGCCATCCTGCTGCCGAACGGCAACATTGACCCCAACAGCCCCGGATTAGGCAAGAGTCCCAATCCCGCTTTGAGTGCGTTTCTGTTCTATCTGAATGGCATAGGGGTTACGGGCGTGAATGGCAACCCCAACGGCATGGTGAACGATTCGTGGGCCAATTTCGGGCCGCGCATCGGGTTCGCATATGACCTCTCGGGTGGCGGAAAGACCGTCCTGCGTGGAGGTTTCGGAGTCATGTACGAGCGCATCCAGGGCAACGACATGTATAACTCCGGCACGAACGTTCCGTTCAGCGCCAGCGTTACGAACGCCTCCGTATCGTTGAGCAATCCGAACACGAACCTGGCGAGCGGTCTTACGGTCGCCTCCCCGATCACAGTGCCGAGCATTACGGCTTTGAACCAGAGCAATTACTCCAGCCCGGTGAGCTATCAGTTCAGCATGGGCGTGGAACGGCAATTCGGCCAAGGGACGGTGTTTTCCGCGGCATACGTAGGAAACCAGAACCGGCACCAGTTCGCTTACCGCCAGTTCAATCTGCCCGACCCGAGCCAGCTCGGCAACATCATCAACAATGGGACGCTGTATAACAGCCTGGCTCCCTACACCGGCTTCCACTCCATCCTCATGGGCGAAAACGCGGAGAATTCGCACTACAATGGGATGCAGTTAAGCGTCCGGTCACGCATGCGCGACCTGCAACTCCAGGGCGCGTACACTCTGTCCCGGTCGATCGATCCAGCGAGTTCGTTCGGCGGCGACAACGCCAACACCGACAATCCTTACAACTACAGATATGACTACGGCCCGTCATACACCGATGCAACGCATATCGGCGTGCTCAGCTTTGTGTACGATATTCCGATCTTCCGGGGCACCGGTAATCGCTTCGAGAAAACGGTGATCGGCGGATGGGAACTCTCGGGTATCTGGACCATCCAATCGGGCTTCCCGCAGGCCATCACGCTCGGCGGCGCCCAGGGTAGCAATGGAATCCCGAATGCGACGAATCGGCCGGATTGGAACGGACAGGTACAGTACGTTGACTCAGCCAGCCGCTGGTTCACGACGACCGGTTTCGCTACGCCGGCGCTCGGCGCCTGGGGCAACCTTCCCAAAGGCGCCATCCGCGGACCGGGACGCGACAACTGGAACCTGTCTCTGTTCAAGAGCTTCCTGATTAGCGAGGCTCACAACAGCCGATTCGAGTTCCGGTTCGAGACGTTCAACTCCTTCAATCACACGCAGTTCTCCAGCGTCGGAACGAGCTTTTCAAACCAGAGCCAGTTCGGCGTTCCGACCGGTGTTTACGATCCGCGAACCCTGCAACTTGGGGCGCGGCTCCTGTTCTAACTCTAGGCTGCTTAAGCGCCGCCCCCGCGCAAATTGCGGGGGCGGCGTTTTTGCGTTTTATGAAGCGCATTTTTGGCCCCACGATATACTCAATGATCGTGGGGCGCGTTGTATTAGCGTTGTTGCTCGCCGGTTTGGGGTTTGCGGCAACCGAGGAGGAGGGTTGCGAGACGCTGCCGGCTTCCGCACCGGAACACATTAATGCGCTGGCTAACACCGGCCTTTCGCTCTCACGGGCCGGGAAATATCAGGTGGCCGCCAAGTGCTACCGCAAGGTCCTGGCAATCGACCCGAACATCGCGCCGATCCAGGTCAATCTTGGTCTCGCGGAATTCAAGTCCGGCTCCTTTCGGGACGCCATCCCTCCGTTGAAGTCTGCTGTCGAATTAGATCCTGAAAACTTCCAGGCGCTGACCATGCTTGGCATGACCTATTTTGGCGCGCGTATGTACAAAGAAGCAGCCGAAACACTGGAGCAGTCGCTTGCGAAGCAGCCGGACAACGTACAACTTCGCTTCAATCTCGCCCAGAGCCTGGTTTTTTCCGGACAGTATGAGCGTGCGCTGACGTGATCCGTTGCGGCGATCCCGGGGGCGATCAGAACGCAGGCTCCAATCGCACAAGTCACCCACGTTTTCACCATCGTGTTCCCCGCGAAAGCTAAAACTGGGGTTCTTGCGGGTTCTCCCGTCTGCCGTGAGGTCCGCCTGGGCGTGGTCCGCCCGGGTGGACGAGGTACAGGGTTCCCGCAGTGGCGGCGAGTTCCTTGGGATGAGGGAAATAGCCGATCGGGGCGGGATTCGGCGGCACGTGGAGCCTGATATGCCGGCCGTCGGCAGTGTCAACAGGATTCAGCTCAAACGCAAACACGCCAGGCTTGCCCTCCACGACTTTGCCGGTTATCCTCGTGCCCTTACCAATCAATTCACCACCCCTGACGTGGAAAGCGCGAGCAACGGTAAACCGCAGGGGACGACCCGGGGCCGCGTTGGCGGGAACATCCTCGTCCAGGCTAATGAAGATCGGCATACTGGCGAGAATCGCTTCGGCGTCCACTCCTGGAAGGTTGATGTTCGGTATTGCGACATCCGGCATGGTGGGGAGTGCTGGTTTTGCAGTCTCGGGAGCAGGTGGTTGCGGCGCGGGTGGTTGGGATGAATCTTGTTGCGGCGAGGCAGGCTTGGGCGTCGCGGCTGAAGCGATGGCCTTTTTGGGATTCCGCATCACTTCGATCACAGCGTCGGGAACGCCGGCCTTCGTGAGCCGGATGATCTCGGGCGTCGAAAGGTCGAACTTCGTCTTGGATGATCGAATCTGCTCGATGATGAGGGTCGGCGAGACCTTAGCCTCGACCATCTCAATAACGCCCTGGTTGGTGAGCACATTGCTGTCGTCCGGCGTGGAGACGGGCTGTTGCGCGGTGGCGGGCTGCGGGGGTGCTACGGTTTGCGATATCGGGGCGGCCGCGGGCTGCCGATGGGAAAGTCCCCACGCGCCGATGGCGAGCCCGGCGATCACGATTGCGGCGGCGGCGACAAGAGCGATCTTGCGTCCCCTTCGCGGCTGGGGCGGCGCCTGCGGGTATAAGATCCCGGAGTCGATCCGCTGCTTTACCGCGGCGAGGACGGCAAGGACCTCCTTCATTGACTGCCAACGTTGATTCGGATCCTTCTGTAGAGCACGCAGGATGAGCTGGTCGAGTTCTGGCGGAATGCGCAATTCCTGGGAGACCGGCTTCACTTCGTCCCGCAGGATGGAGCTGAGCGTTAGTAACGTCGAGTCGCCGGAGAACGCGCGCCGGCCTGTCAGCATTTCATAGAGCAGGACGCCAAACGAGAAAATGTCGGAGCGCGCGTCGACAGCTTTGCCTTGGGCCTGCTCCGGCGACATGTAGCTGACGGTTCCGATGATCGAGCCCTCCACCGTCATCGGCGCAGGCGCGATTGTCTTCGTTTCGTCGCCGGCGAGGGTCACCGGGCCTGCCTGGCTGAGTTTTGCGAGCCCGAAATCGAGGATCTTGACCAGGCCGGAATCCGTCACCATAACGTTGCCCGGTTTCAGGTCGCGATGAATGATTCGGGCCGCGTGGGCGGCTTCCAGAGCTGACGCCATCTGGACGGCATAGGTTAATGACTGCTGCACGCCAATGCCGCCCGCGGGGATCAACTCGGCCAGCGTCTTCCCGGCGACGAACTCCATCACCATGAACTGCGAGCCCTCGTCGGTAACGATGTCGTGGATGGTAATGATGTTCGGGTGATTAAGAGCCGACGCGGCTTGCGCCTCCTGTATAAAGCGGCGGCGGCGCTCGGGATCGCCCGCATTGGCAAGGCTCAGGAGTTTGATCGCAACCGTGCGGTTGAGCCGGGTGTCCTGAGCTTTATAGATCTCGCCCATGCCACCCGCGCCCAGTTTTTCGAGTAGTTGGTACTGCAGAATGGTGCGCCCGACCATGCTACTCCACCAGTGTTACACACCGCCTCGGACTGCGATCAACTTTCGCAACACCTCGTGCTAATAATGGATCTATGGTACGAGTAGAAGCCGTCCTGGACACGTGGAAAACGGTGCGCGAAGACACGGCAGTAGCGGTTGAGGAATTCCCGTCTGACGATTTTGGTTTCAAGCCCGCGCTTGACGTCATGTCGTTTGGTGAGATTGCAACGCACATTTTAAATGCCGGTCAGGCGTTAACCGGTCTGTTACTGGCCGGCGGCGACAACTTTTCCACGCCCGAGTTCCGGGCGTCGCTGAAGAAGTACATTGACGAGATTCCGGCTCATGAGACTCCCACGGAATTAGCGGCCTTGTTGCGTTCGGAACTGGCGAAGCGCTGCACCGCGCTCGCGGCACAGCCACCGGAGTTCTTCAGCGGCATGATTACTCGTATGGATGGTTTACAGGTGACGCGGCTGGAAATGCTGCAGTACATCAAGGAGCACGAGCTTACACACCGATCTCAACTTTTCTTGTATCTTCGTTTGAAGGGCCTCGTACCGGCCACAACCCGCCGGCGGCAAGCCAAGGCGAAGGCGTAGTGCACCCGGCGGCGGAACTTGTAGCATTCACTTAGTACCTGGGAGGAAACAAGATGGTCAATTGTCCGAATTGTGACGCAGTGATCGACGTTGAAGAAGATGAGCTGGATGAAGGCGATACGATAACGTGCGACGAATGCGGCACCGACTTGAACGTGGTCAGCCTCGACCCGCTCGAGTTGGAGGCAGCTGACGACGAGGAAGACGAGGAAGAGGAAGAAGACTTCGATTACGACGAAGAAGAGGACGAAGACGAGGAAGAGGATGAGGAAGAGGAGGAATGGAAGTAGGGCGGTCTTGCTGCTTGCAGCCGCGCTCTCGATTTCCCTCGGTTCGCCGGCTCAAAAGCACGCTAAGAAGGACGCTCAGCCATTTGCGATTGTGGCCGGCACAGTTTTTCGGGAATCCGGGTTTGCGTTGCCGGGAGCTGACTTAACTCTCGTGCCGGAAGCGCAACCCGGACAAACCCCTGTGAAGATTCGCAACACAACCGCCGTGTCGGACTCGCGCGGTGAGTTTGCATTTCGCGTTCCTCCGACGGCCATGCACTATATCATCAAGGCTCGCGCGAAGGGGTTCACGGAACAGCAAAAGACCGCCGACATTGACGGTGAAGTGCGGGTGGATGTAACTTTAACTTTACCCGCAGAATCCAAGTAGACGAGGACCCCCCATGAAAATGAAGACTCTTTTAGCTGGCTTGCTGGTGGTCTGCCTGTTGAGCTTCGGCTTGATGGCCCAAGGCAAGAAGAAGCTGAATGAGGATGCCAATACGCGCTCGGTCGAGGGCGTCGTGACAGATGCCGGCGACCAGCCGGTTACGGGCGCTGTGGTGCAGTTGAAGGACACAAAGACGCTCCAGATCCGGTCATATATCACGCATGAAGATGGGAAGTATCATTTCGCCGGCTTAAGCACAAACGTGGACTATGAACTGAAGGCGGATCACAATGGGACCGCCAGCAGCTCAAAGACGCTCAGCATTTACGATGGCCGAAAAGCGGCGACGATCAATCTCAAACTGAAATAGTTGTTCATAGAGGTAGTCAGATATGCCTGCCAGGGTTAAAGCGGGGTTTCCTCCCGAAGTGCCACATCCGTTTCGCATTCCGAAGCCGGATTCGTCGTCAGTTCCCATGCCGATGATCTATGAATCGGCAGATGGCGAGGTGATGCCGTTACGTGCGTATGCAGCGATTCAGTTGCGCGTTCCCGACTCGGGGATCGATTGGCTGGATGAAATGATCCGGCGAGCCCGCAGAATGGATGCGCGCCGCTAACGCTGCTCGTGGCGGAAGTCGGACAGGCTTTTAATGCCTGTCCCACGGGGCTCGTATCTTAAGCGGTCTTAAGCGGCTTTGCGCCGCTTGGTTTTGCCGGATGCCGACGACTTCAGGCTTTGCTTGAGCGCTTCCATCAGATCAGTCACTGGTGCGCGCTTCGGCTGCCGGATCGGCGTGATCTTTTGACCCTTCTTCTTCTTTTCAATCAACTTCTCCAGATTCTCTCGATACGTATCGTGGAGCTGCTCAGGCTGGAAGGGAGCGGAAAGCTTCTCGATCAGGCTCTTCGCGAGGTCGAGTTCCTTGCGATTGAGTTTCCCGTTCGGGCTTCCTGCTTTTCGATTGGCTTTGTGCAACTCATCGGGATAGAAAAGGGTGTGGAGAATCAGCCCCTCCTTAACAGCACGAATTAAGACGGCATTCTCGCGGCCGTGCATCGTCAGTTGCGCGATCGCGGACTGCTTACTCTCGCGGAGGGCCTCGAGGAATAGCGCGTAAGGCTTATCCACCTTCTCGTCCGGCGTCACATAGTAGGAACGTTCGAAATAGATGGGGTCGACGTCGTCCGACGCTACGAACTGAAGCACGTCCATTGTGGTGGCCGTGGGTGGCGCTATCGCTTTTACGTCCTTATCCTCTACCACGACATAGTCATTTTTCTCGAGCTCGAAACCCTTCACGATTTCCGAGCGCTCGACAGGCTTGTTCTCCTTGGCGCAGTACCAGACCTCTTTCAGACGCGAGAGATCCTTGCGGTGAAGCATGTGGAAATGAATGGTTTCAGCCCGCGCCGCTGAGAAAAGCCGTACGGGAAAAGATACGAGACCGAAGCTGATGTAGCCCTTCCAGACAATTGCCGCCATGCCTCGATGGCATGCACGTCAGGCCCCACTTGGGATGTAACTTTGGCGTTACTGAACCGGGTGGCGGCGGGTCCGGCCGAGCAGCTCTTTCGCGCGTGCGAGAGCTTTGTCTTCGGCTTCTTCCCTGGTATCGGCGACAATACGCGCCAGGTTTGCGCCGGGCGATACGTTATCCGCTTTGCAGTGATACTTACCCTCAAGCCGGTAGGTGACGAGATGGACGGGCCAGCCGTCCACTTCAACGGTGCGCTCGGAATAATCCTCGGGTTTCATGCCTGCGCGCCTTTAGCGGAACCCTTCTCCACGGGAGCGCCCACCAGGTTGCCCCATTCGGTCCAGGAACCGTCGTAGTTGGTCACTTTGTCGATACCGAGTAGATATTTCAGGACGAACCACGTGTGGCTCGACCGTTCACCGATGCGGCAATAGGCGATCACGGGTTCGGCCCCGGTCACTCCCGAGCCGCCATAAAGCTGCTTCAGTTCGTCAAGAGATTTAAAGGTCCCGTCGTCGTTGCACGCTTTACCCCACGGAACGTTGTGCGCGCCGGGGATGTGACCGCCGCGCTGGCAGGTCTCGGGAAGACCCGGAGGAGCCAGAATCTCGCCGGTGAATTCCTGCGGGCTGCGAACATCGATCATGACCACGTTGCCGGCCTTGCTCGCCGCCTGGACTTGTGGCAGGAAAGCACGCAACGAAAGGTCGGGATCGGAGGCTTTGTACGGCGCGGCTGCGGGGTGCGCCTGCGCTGAGGTTGTTTCCATATCGCGCTGCTCGGAGAGCCATTTCTTGCGACCGCCATCCATGATGCGGACATCGTTGTGGCCGTAGATCTTCATTTGCCAGAACGCCCATGCGGCAAACCAGTTGTTGCTGTCGCCGTACAGCACGACGGTAGTGTCATTCGCGATTCCCGAATCCGTCATGAGCTTCTCGAACTGCGACTTGGGCAGAATGTCGCGAACGGTTGTGTCGCACAGTTGCGTATTCCAAGCCCAGGCAATCGCGCCGGGAACGTGACCTTCGTCGTACGCCTTGGTGTCGACGTCAACCTCCACTACACGGACGTTATTGTCGTGGGCGTGTTCAGCGGTCCACGATGTATTGACCAGAACTTCAGGATGTGCGTATTGCGTCATGAACTTGTCCTCTCCGATTGATTCCAACGCTAAGCCAGGTCGAACTTTTCGTGATGGAGCGCCGGGTCACCTCTTACGAGCACGGGACGGCGCAGAATCTCCTCTAACTCTTCCAGATAATGATTTTGATTGGATTTCAGTGTCTTTGCGACGTCAGGGTGAACGCGCAGCATCACGTTATCGCCGTCGACGGCTTTCACAATCTTGTGCGCTTCCTGCAGAATCTCGCCGATAACGGTTTGAACGCTCTTGACGTACCCAGCGCCTTCGCAATAGGCGCATGGCGCGCAAAGGGCCCGCTCGAGGCTCTGTTTCACCCGCTTGCGTGTAATCGCCACCAGACCAAAATCGTTAAACTGCAGAATTTTGTAGGGTGCTTTGTCGGCGCGCATTGCTTCTTCGAGCGCCTGCATGACCTTCTGGCGGTTCTTGCGCTCGTCCATGTCGATGAAGTCGACCACAATGATGCCGCCCAGATCGCGCAGCCGGACCTGCCGGACGATCTCCTTAACGGCTTCTGTATTGGTCTTTACGATGGTGTCCTCGAGACGATTCGACTTGCCGACATACTTGCCGGTGTTCACGTCGATCGCCACCAGGGCTTCGGTCTGGTTGATCACGATGTAACCACCCGACTTCAGCCACACCTTCGGGCGCAACGCCTTTTCGAGTTCGGCGGTGACGTTGAAGGCATCGAAGATCGGCGCGGGCCGCGTGTACAGCTTGATGCGCGAAACCAGCGTCGGCTGGAAGCGCTGGGCAAAACGCAGGACGCTCTCGTACATGTCCTCGTTGTCGACCCAGACGGACTTGAAGCTCTCGGTTAACTGATCGCGCAGCAGCCGCTGCACGATGTCAAGGTCGTGATGCAGGAGCAGCGGAGCCGGCTTCTTTTCGGCCTTCTGACGGATGTCCATCCACAGGTTATAGAGGAAGTTCATGTCGGAGGCGATATCGTCTTCGCTCTTCCCCTCACCGGCCGTCCGAACGATGAAGCCGCCGGAAATTCCCTGGCGGTGTGCCTGCAGAATTTTCTTCAGCCGCGCGCGTTCTTCATCGCTGGCGATCTTGCGCGAAACGCCCATGTGCTCCAGCGTTGGCATGTACACTACGTAGCGCCCGGGCAACGCAATGTGCGACGTAATGCGTGCGCCTTTCTGTCCCAGCGGCTCCTTGGCGATTTGAACCAGTATTTCCTGGCCTTCCTTCAGAAGGTCGGTGATCAGCGGTGCACCCTTTTCCGGGCGTGCAACGCTGCGCGATTCCGCTTTCGGGGGTTCCGGCTGTGCCGCGGCAGCCGCTTCTGGCTCGCGCTCGCGGCGCGGTTCGTGTTCCGGACGGCCTTGGCCGCCGCCCTGCCCGCGCATCTTGCGACGAAGCCGCCGCGACACGCGATGCATGTAACGGCCGCCCTGTTCGCGTACTGCCGCGGAAGCAGGGGCGTTAGCCTGTCCCGACTCGGAGTGATGTTCTCCGGCTTCGGCTGCGGCAGCTTCGGCCGCTCGCTCTTCCAGCGCCGCGACCAATTCGGCCGCTTCAAGCGCCTCGGCGTCGGCATCGGTTTCATCTTCCAGGTCCGGCTCTTCCGCGTTGATTTCTTCGGCTTCAGCGGCCTCAGCCAGTGCTTCTTCCGCGGACGGCGCGACGTCCTCGGCGGCAGTTTGCTCCGCCGCGGCGGCGACCGGCTCTTCGGCTACGCCTTCATGCTCCTGGCTCACGGGCTCCTGAATCGCAGGTTCCTCGAGCGTCTCGGCCTTCACATCCTCACGAACCTCTTCCATCAACTCGGCAATTTCAGCAGCCTCGTGTGCCTGTTCCGACGAAGCAAGCTCCTGCGGAGTGGACTCGGCAATTACCGACGCGGTGACCTCCAGTTCAGGTTCCGGTTCAGGCTCCGCGGCTTCCTCGTGTGCTGCCTCGGATACGGGTTCCGGCTCGGTCATGGCCTGGTCGATGGAATGCTCTTCCGCGGCAGATGCGACACCGAGTTCCTCCTGTTCGCCTTCGTCCAATGTAGAAACGGCCGTGTGATGATACTTGGCCAGCGACTCGCCAGGCAGGACCGTGAAGTCTTCTCCCGTCTCTGGAGCTTCCTCGACGGGCTCGGGGGCGGGTGCCGCAGCGTGTTCGCGCTCCGGCGATGCATACTTGGATTCCGGAAAACCACGGCCTCGATTGCGGCGGCGGCGCGATCTTCGCCGGCGGTCACGATCAAACTCAGGACGTTCGGCGGGCGGCGCTGCCTCCCCTACGGGCGGCACAGGCGCCACGGGCACTACGTGCGGTACCGGAACGGCAGCCGCTTCGACAGGTGCTTCGACCTCCGGTTCCTCAACTTCAAGTTCGGCTAGCGGCGCAGCCGCAACCTCCTGCGGAACCTCCTTCGGAGGCGGCTGGACGCGGTCTTCCCGACGTCCACGGTCACTACGGTCGCCCCGTTCGCCTCGTTCGCTCCGCTCATTCCGCTCGCCGGCTATCGGTATCCTGTCGTACTCTTCGTTTTCCTCGAAGAAATCCGAGACGTAAAGGAACGTGTCCCGTTCCAATCCCAGGTCGACGAAGGCAGACTGCATTCCGGGCAAAACCCGGGTCACTCTACCTTTATGGATGCTGCCAGCCAGCGAGTACTCGTTGGCGCGCTGAAAATACACTTCCACCAACTGATCGTCTTCAAGAATCGCCACCTTTGTTTCGTGGCGGTTCGCCGAGATCACCATTTCCTTGGTCATCAAGCTCTCCGCGTTTTAGGTCGCTAGCGGGAGCGTCCGGAAGAGAGGCAGGAAAGGTCGCTGTGTTACTCCAGGACGCCGGGTGATCGTCGACAACCGACCGTTAGCCCGACCCCTGGAATGAAAACTTGTTGTCGCCGGCGAGTGGAGTTGGATCTTCAACACCCACCAGCGGATTGCCAGTTTTTCACCGGCTAGAGCAAAGCCTCGGCCTCGCCCTACTGGACCTTCAAATCTCCCTTTTTGGAAGCTGGCCGACTATTGACCGCTTCAATTAACAAATCGCCGGAGCCGGACATTGTTCACTAGCCCCAGCATCAAAAAAACCGACAAGATATTCGATCCGCCGAAACTCATCAAGGGCAGCGGGATGCCTGTTACGGGCATTCGTCCCACCACCATTCCCACATTCACCAGGACATGAAACAGCAAAACCGTTGCAACTCCCATACATAAGTACGTCCCTGCCCGATCGGGTGCGGTCTGAGCGTTCTGTACGATCTGCATCAGGAGCAGAAAATATAAGCCTAACACTACTACAACACCGACGAACCCATGTTCTTCGGCGAAGGTCGCAAAAATGAAGTCCGTATGGGGTACCGGGAGGAACCGCAGGTGCGTCTGGGTGCCTTTCGTTACTCCTTCACCCCACAGCGCCCCTGAACCGACCGCGATCTTGGACTGGATCACGTGATAGCCCGTCCCCTTGGGGTCGCGGCTGGGATCGCGGAAGCTCAGCAGGCGATTCTTCTGATAGTCCTGGAGGAAATGGTAGCCGACCGGCAGGGCGATGGCGATTGCCAGGATGATAATGGCGACGTATTGCCAGCGCAAGCCCGCCAGGAAGATCCCGACGACCAGGATCGGCAGATAGGTAAGAGCCGTACCGAGATCCGGTTGCTTCATTACCAGCAGCATCGGGACTCCGATCAGCCCTCCCAACTTCAGCAGATCGCGAGGCTCCAACTCGTCGCTCTTAAGCTCGGTGAGATAGCGAGCTACGAGAAGCACGAGCACGATCTTCACGAACTCGGAGATCTGCAGGTGGAAGCTTCCGCGCCCGATCCAGCGGGTGGAGCCGAATACTTTCTGGCCGATGACAATGGTTGCGATCAGGGTCACGATCGATATGCCGTAGAGCAGCGGAACCTGGCCTAACAGCGTGTGGTAATCGATCATGCTGACGATCCACATCAAGACGGCGGCGGCGAAGATGAACACGATCTGTTTCCACCAGGAGTCGCGCCAAGTGGTGTCGAGGGTGGCACTGAAAATCTGGAGCACGCCCAGCCCGCATAACGTGAATGCGAGCAGGAACATGGTCCAGTCGAAGTCGCGAAGGGAGCGATAAGAAGCCATGCCTAGTTTCCGGGTTGTTCCAGCAGAGCGGGCATCAAAGAGGCGATTGCCTTGGGTGGCGGATTCAGACGGGCTTTCTTATCGAAATACGCTTTGATTACGTCTCTCACGATCGGGGCCGCGAAATTGCCGTGCTCCCCATGTTCAAACAGCGCAACGACTACGATCTCCGGCGCCTCCTTCGGTGCGAAACCAACAAACCAGGCATTGTCTTTGGTGTCTTCGTTGTGCCGCACCTTGGCCAGCTCGTTCGAAACAACCTGCGCGGACCCTGTCTTTCCGCAGATGTTCAGGCCGGGAACCTTGGCGCTGGCTCCTGTGCCGTATTCGTTGACGACGCCATACATGCCGTCGATCACTTTAGCAACATTATCGAGATTCAAGTCGCTTTTCACGGCTGGCTGTAGGTTAGGAGCGTCTTTCACCATGTGCGGGGTGTGCCAAACTCCCCCGACCGCAATTCCGCCGATCGCACGAGCCATTTGCAGCGGTGTCACTGCCACGGCACCCTGTCCGACACCGACGGAAATCGTTTCGCCGGCATACCACTTCTGCCGGAAGAGCCGCATTTTCCACTTTGTCGATGGCATCGTGCCCTCGGCTTCGTGCGGCAGATCGACTCCGGTTTTGTGGCCATAGCCGGCCATCTCGGCATACTCTGCAATCTTGTCGATACCGAGCTTGTTGGCCAGCGTGTAAAAGAAAACGTCGCAGGACTGAACAATGGCGGTGTGGAGCCCGATCGTGCCATGGCCTCCCTTGCGCCAGCATTTGAAGTAGCGGCCGTAGAATGAACCGCCGCCGGAGCAGTGAACTTTAAAATCGTCGTCCAACACGCCGCTTTCGAGGCCTGCCAGCGCCACGATGGGCTTGAAGGTAGAACCAGGGGCGAACTGTGCCTGAATGGCGCGATTCATCAAAGGGTGCGCCTGGTTGTTCACGAGGTCGCGCCAGTCGCGCGGCCGAATTCGGGTCGCGAACAGGTTCGGATCGTAGGTCGGATGGCTGACCATCGCTAGGACTTCGCCTGTCCGGGGGTCGAGCGCCACCACGGCGCCGTTGCGGTCTCCCAAGGCGAGATCGGCGACCACTTCGAGGTCGAGATCAATCGTCAACTGCAGGTTCTTACCGGGAGTGGCCGGGACTTCATCCAGCGTCTGGTGTTCGTTCCCCAGGTTGTCAACCGCAACACGCCTCTGGCCGTCCACGCCCATCAGGACGTCGTTATACTGCCGCTCGATGCCATCCTTACCGATCACCGCGCCCTGGTCGAACTTTGCGAATTCGGCACTGTTCAGCTCCGTCTCCGAAATTTCACCGTCGTAGCCGAGTAAATGCGCGGCAAGTCCGTCTTTCGGGTACAGGCGCCGCTGTGCGTGGATCAACTCCATCTCCGGGAAGGTGCCGGGGTCGCGATGGGAGTCGACAAAAGCCAGCTCCGCCGGGGTCAACTCCTCTTTGATGATGATCGGTACGTACTTGGGCTGCGATTGAAACCGCTGAACGCGGGAAACGAGCTGGTCGTAATCGAGGTTGAGGCCTTCGGCGATCGGTTTCAGATGCTCGAATTTGAGATTTTCGCGCGTCAGGATGAGGCTGTAGGAATCGTGGTTGTCGACGATGATCCGGCCGTCGCGATCGAGAATCTTTCCGCGCGGCGCCAGGATCGGGATCGATTTGACGCTGTTCTGCTCGGCCTGCTCCTGGTAGCGCGCCGGATTGCGGATCTGGAGCTCCCAAAAGCCCGAAATTAGAAACAGGAAGACCGCCACCGAGAAATACTGGAAAAAGGCTATTTTAGCGGACGCGAACTTCGTCTCTTCGCGCAACGGGTGCTGCGGCGAAAGTTGCTCGTCTTCGCGCTCAATTTGGATGTTCACTACTACTTCTTTCATCAGTTTAACAATTGCCAGGGCGGGGGGTTGAATTCTCGCGAACTTGTGTAGTAGGATTACAAACAGGTGTAGTAGATGGCCTTGCCCAAACTCAGCAAACTCGAACTTCAGATTATGGAAGCGCTCTGGAGTCGTGGCGCGCTCTCGATTCGTGAGATCCAGGAAGCGTTCCCCGAGCGGGATCGTCCCGCTTACACGACCATCCAGACAACGGTGTATCGTATGGAAGCCAAGAACGCGGTGCGGCGCGTCAAGAAGATCAGCAACGCGCATATTTTCGAGGCCGTAACATCGAAGCACGCGGCCCAGAAGCGGCTGATCGACGATTTGCTCGGGCTGTTCGGAGGACGCACGCAGCCGGTGATGGCTCACCTGATTGAATCCGGCAAGCTCACGCTCGATGACGTCCGCGAAGCGGAAAAGAAGCTGGAAGAGCTCTCGAAAAAGGAAAAACGGCCATGATGAACCACCTGTGGCAGTCGACAGCTTTTGCTGCGTTCGCCGCGCTGCTAGCTTTCGCGTTTCGGCGCAAGCCCGCGCGGGTACGCTATTGGATCTGGATGGCGGCTTCGCTGAAATTCCTGCTGCCATTCTCGTTATTAATGGCTCTTGGCGAACGTGTACAGTGGCAATCCGCGCCGGTCGTTGTGCGTGAGGTGGCATCGTCGGCCATTGACGATCTCGGCGCGCCGTTTGCTTCGGGTACTGTCGCCGCGGCTTCCGTTACGGTGCTGTCGGGCGAAAACATCCTGATAGCAATGTGGCTGTGCGGCTTCTTCGCGGTTCTAATCGGTTTCTTCATCCTTTGGCGGAGGACCGCCACCATGGTGGGATCTGCGGATGCCCTTACCAAAGGACGCGAGACCGACGTTATTTTGCGCGTGCAAAGCCGTTTCGGCATGCGTTACGCCGTGCCCGTTGTGATTGCGCGTACCTCAATTGAGCCAGGCGTGTTCGGGATTTTCCGTCCGGTTCTGATCCTGCCGGCCGGCATCGCCGACCGCCTTTCGGAAAGCCAGTTGGAGGCAATCGTTGCGCACGAGCTGTGTCATGTACAACGTCGCGGCAATCTTGCCGCGCTGGTTCACATGGCCGTGGAAGCGATCTTTTGGTTCCACCCCGCGGTGTGGTGGCTCGGCTCGCGGCTTATTGAAGAGCGCGAACGGGCTTGCGATGAGGAAGTCCTGCGCCGGGGTGGCGACTCGCGCACCTACGCCGAGAGCATTCTGAAGTCCTGCGAATTTTATCTACAATCGCCGGTCGCATGCTTCTCGGGTGTTACCGGTGGCGAGTTGGGAAGGCGCATCGAGCGCATCATGCTGTGCGGCCACTCGCTCGTCCTCGGCGTGCGCGCGAGGTTGGTGCTCGTCGCGGTTGCGCTGGCGGCCATCGCAATCCCCATGTTCATGGGTGTCGCCAGCGCGCCCGTCGGCATTGCCCAAACGAAGCAGTCGTCCGAGACCTTCGACGTCGTGTCCATTAAGATGGCAGCGCCTGGAATGCGGGGCAATGGATTCACCACCAGTCCCGGCCGCCTGCAAATCATCAACTACAGCCTTGCCGATTGCATTCTTCTGGCGTATGGCATCCAGTCGTTTCAACTTGTGGCCAACGATCTTCCCAAGCAGCACTACACGATTGTCGCGACGGCGCCCACGCATCCCAGCCGCGCCTTCGATTCGCGCTATTCGTCGATGCTCCAAACGCTGCTGGCCGATCGCTTCCAGTTGAAACTGCATCGCGATAGCAGGATTTTGCCGGTCTATGCGCTCGAGGTCGCGAAAGGCGGATCGAAAATGAAGGTGTCCGAGGCTCCCGGCATGTCCACACGATCGACTCAGGGTCACGTGATGGTGACCGGCATCACCATGCAGGAATGGGCGACTTATCTCACGCGGCGTACCGGGCGTCCGGTAGTGGACCTGACGGGTCTCAAGGAATTGTACGATTTCAACCTCGATTGGTCGCCCAGCGAAGCAGAAGCCTCGCTCGAACCGCCCGACCCCGATCACCCGCGATCAACCGACCTGGCCGACGGCCCGTCACTCTTTACCGCATTGCAGGAACAGCTCGGGCTTAAATTGCAGGGCAAGAAACTCCCTGTCGAGATTCTGATTGTCGATAGCGCGGCGGCTGCGTCGGGTAACGAATAGACCGCTTCCGTCAATCCGCGGGAGGAAATGACGGCGGCTGTTTTCCGGGCGCTTTGTCGGGAACTGCGGCCAGCGTGAACACCAGGCTCCCGGCGCGGGAGAAGTCCGGCCAGGAAATCCAGTTGTTGACGGCTTTACCGTCGAGGGCCACGCGTTGTATATAGAGCTTGTCCGGGGCGCCTTCCGCTTGGATGTGAAGGTTGCGACTACCGAGGTGCAGCGTAACATCGGGGAAGGTCGGGCTGTTGAGGGTGAAACCGCCGACAGCCGGGATTTCAGGATAAATGCCAAGCTGCGCGAAAACCGCCCAGGCCGACATGGCTCCTAAATCGTCGTTGCCCGGCAGCCCGCCGTGCGTATCGGTAAACAGGTCCGTCAGAGTTTTCCGGACCACTTCCTGGACCCGCCACGGATGGCCGGTCCAGTAATAAATCCACGGGCAGGCGAAACTGGGTTCATTGGAAATGCGAAAGTAAGGGCCGCCGAAGTAGCTGCCGTACTTGCTGAAGTAATTGTCGAGCCGCGCATTGGCTTCGTCCGGGCCGATCGCTGCGATCACAGCGCCAAAGTCGTAAGGAATCATCCACGTGTATTGCGCTGCGTTTCCTTCGACGAAACCGACTCCCTTGCCGGGATCGAAGTCCGCGAGGAATTTGCCATCGGCCTCCCGCGGGCGTATGTATTTCGTCTCCGGATCGAAGATCTTGCGCCAATGCCCGGACGCTGCCAGGTACTTCTGCGCACTGGCAGTGTCGCCCAACGCCTTCGCGAACTGCGAGATGGCAAAATCGGCGCTAGTGTACTCCAGCGTGATGGAAGCCGAACCGAGGCGGTTGCTTTCGTCCTGCTGGACGAAACCCTGCCGCAAATACTCGTCGCCGTGCGGCCGGACGGTCGACCAGCGCACGCGGGCCTCGGGATCGGTGGCTCCGTGCAGCATGGCCTTCAATGCGGAGGCGGTGTCGAAGTCGCGCCCGCCAAAGGCATAGATATTCGCTACGATCAGATCCGCCGGATCGCCCACCATGCTTCCGGCTTCGTTGTTCGCTACCGACCATCGCGGCAGTCCGCCGCCTTGTTCCGCGTCCGCCACCAGCGACTGTGCCATGTCGCTCGCCACCTTCGGCATCAGCACCGCGATCAGTTGCACCTGGCAACGGTAAATGTCCCAACCTGAGAAGTTCGCGTACTGCATCCTGCCTTTGGCCTGGTGCACTTTGTCGTCGAAGCCGAGATACTCTCCGTTGACATCGTTAAACGTGGACGGGTGAAGGAATGCGTGATATAGCGCCGTGTAGAAGACCTTGCGCCGCGCTTCCGTGCCGCCTTTCACTTCTACCAGGCCCAGAACCTTGTTCCAGGCGGTACGCGCTTCCGCGCGGGTTTTTTCGAAGTCCCAGTGAGGAATCTCCTGTTTCAGATTGAGTTGGGCGTTCGCGAGGCTGACGTAGGAGAGTCCCACTTTCATGCGGACTGTCGTCGCGTCTTCGGGGAAGCTGATGTAAGCGGCTGCGCGCGGCGTCTCGAAGGTTCCGGTCTTTGCCGGAGCCGCGTCGAACTCCAGCACGAAGTAGAGGCGATATTCATTGCGCTTGTTGCAGAACTTTCCGCTCGACACCCATCCAGTGATCGTCCGGTCCGTTACGTGGACCTCTGATCCGCTGACGGCCGTGTTGTTGCGGCTCAGATCGAGCAGGACGCTGTGCGCGCCGCCGCCCGCCGGATAGCGAAGCTCCCCAATTCCCGAATGCACCGCCGCGGCAAGCTGAACTTGAATCCCGGACGCAAGCTTTACCGCGTAAAATCCTGGCTCGGCGGACTGCTCGTCGGGATTGTAGGACGCTTCGTACGATTCCTGCTGCACCGGTGTTCCCAACATCGGCAGTATCGGAACATCGCCAAACACCGGGCAACCGGTTCCGCTCAGATGGGTGAGGCTGAATCCCCTCGTCGCGCCACCCTCGAATCGATAGTATCGGCCCTTGGACTGGTCCGGGCCCCAGTAGAGCATTCCAAATGGTCTCGTTGCCCCGGGGTTCGTGTTTCCGGGTTCGCCTACAGGACTGGCGGAAGTTCCAATAAACGGATTCACCTGCGCCGCCGGATCGGACGGCGCCTGTGCCAGGGCGAGCGAACAAATCAAAAACGCAGCAAACGTCTTCATATGAGAAGGATCTATTACCAGTGTGATGTAACCCTTGTGCCGGCGTCGAGGATGCCCTATATTTGAGTCAAAACAGATTCTCCCTGGATTGTTTGTTGCCAGTTTACTCGGGCGGGCTAGTTTACGCCGGTATATGCGACTCGGCATTGATTTTGGAACGACGAGCATCGTTGCCGCGGTAGTCGATCGGGGGAATTATCCCGTCGTGACGTTTGAAGGGCCTGGCGGCTACGCTCCCGAGCAGTTCCCCTCCCTGGTTGCCCTCGAGGACTCTTCCCTGTTGTATGGCTGGGAGGCATGGAAGGCCCAAGAGAACAAACGTGCCACCGTGGTGCGGTCAGTCAAACGTTTCCTGCAGGAAGCCGGACCCGACACATCGGTAGACATCGCCGGGCGGCGCTTCTCGATGCTGGATCTGATCGGGGGACTGGCCCAGGCGTTACACACGGCCCTGGAGGAAGAATCGAGCCTCGAAGTGCACCAGGGCGAACCCCTGGAGGTCATGCTCGGTGTACCCGCAAGCGCGAATGCCAATCAGCGATTTCTCACTGTGGAAGCCTTCGAACGAGCCGATTTCAATGTGCTCGGCGTGCTGAATGAACCATCGGCGGCCAGCATCGAGTTCGTCCACGCGGCACGAAACCGGACCGGGCTGCCCGGCCACATTCTGATCTACGACCTGGGAGGCGGAACCTTCGACGCCTCGCTCGTGGAGGTGGAAGAACAAGCGCACCGGGTCCTGGCAAGCGAGGGAATAGCCTCACTGGGTGGCGACGATTTTGACGACGTCCTGGCCGAGGTTGCTCTCGAGATGAGCGGCATTAACTCGCTGGAACACGACAGCTTGAGCCCTGCCGACGTGTTCTGGTTGCATGAGGAATGCCGTCAAAAGAAGGAATCGGTTCATCCCAACACAAAGGTGATCGGTATCGATCTGGACATGGTGTTGCCCGGCTGGGAACCGGTATTCGTACCGGTGGCGGAGTTTTACCGGCGCTGTCAACCGCTCATTGACCGCACGCTGCGTTCGGTCGCGCACCTGCTGTCGCAATATGAATCCGAAGTTGATGCCGTCTACGTGACCGGCGGCGGAAGCGAACTCCCGTTGGTCGCGCGCGCATTGCATGCCGCTTTTGGGGATTGTATACGGCGCTCGGGCTATGCGCACTCGGCAACGGCGATTGGACTTGCAATACAAGCGGACGCGGATTCGGATCGTTGGCTGACCGACAAGATGACACGGAATTTCGGAGTGTGGCGTGAAGCCGAACAAGGCCACCGGGTCATCTTTGATGCTTTGCTTCCGAAAGGAACCGAATTGCCTGCGGTGGGTCAATCGCCGTTTCAAGTTATCCGCGAATATCAACCCGCGCACAATATTGGCCATTTTCGCTACCTGGAATGCGGCGATCTGCAGGACGGCTGCGAACCGGCGGGAGACATCACGCTTTGGGACGAGATCCTGTTTCCGTTCGATCCAGCCCTGGTTGGTTCGGATTGCTCAGCTATTCCAATCCGGCGCTGTGAGAATGCCTGCGAGCAGGTGATTCGGGAGAGTTATTCCTGCGATTCGAACGGCGGCATCACCGTGAACATTGCCAACATTTCAGCCGGCTATGATCGGTCCTATCGACTGGGCCGCTGGGCCGGCCGCACAAACCCTATTGTGCTTGGACGGCGCTACTCGTCTCTTAAAGCAACGCAGGGATCCACCCGCGCCGCACGCCAGGCCGGTCCGTAGCCGGCCAATAGGGCCGCTGCCACCAGAAGGACAGGAGCAATTCCCAAGGTCAACGGATCGTTGGGTTTCATTTGAAACAGGAATGATTGCAGGACGCGCGAGGCCGCCAGGGCCACCGGCACTCCGATCGCAAGCCCGATTCCAGCAAGCGTGAGAACCTCCCGCTGCACCATCCAGATTAAGCGGCGCCTCTCCGCTCCTAGCGCCAAGCGGATTCCAATCTCCTGCGTCCGTCGCGCGACGCGGTACGCCATCATTCCGTAGAGACCAACGCAGGCAATTCCGACCGCGAGAAGCGCGAAGCAGGTGCAAAGCATCGCGAAAGTACGTTCCTGGCCGATAGTCTCGTCGATCTGGCGGGTCTGCGTCAGGACATTCGTCACCGGAATACGCGGATCGGCTTGCCGCACCACTTCCCTCACGCTCGCCGCCAAGCCCGCCGGGTTACCGGCGGCACGCAGTTCATACGTCATCTGACCTGACGAAAACCGGGGATTCTGCGCATATGGCAAGTATGCCGCGGCAGGGATATCCGACTTGAGCGAGCTCAGGCGGGAATTGCGCGCCACACCAATCACCTCGCAATCGGTCCTGTCTTTGTCGCCGCCCAGTTCTATGTGTCGGCCGATGGGATTTCCGGCGCCCAGATAGGTTTTGACGAAAACCTCGTTGACGACCGCCACGTGACGAGGGCTGAACATATCCCCCTCCTCGATTTCGCGCCCCAACAGAATGGGGATCTGCATGGTATTGAAGAAGCCGGAACCAACATTGAGGATATCGGTGCTCTTTTTCGCCGAAGTTTCGCCCGGCACGCGAATATTCGTGGTGCTTCTGTGCTGCGCCACGAGCGGATAAGCGGACAACGTTGCACTGCGCACACCGGGAATCGCGGCGAGGCGATTTTGAAGATCGGCATAGAAACGCATGAGCGCATCGTCCTTGTATCCGGCCTGGCGAGCGTTCACGCCAAACAACAACAGGTTCTCGCGATTGAAGCCCAGCGTGATGGAATTCAGGTTGGACAGGGTGCGAAGGAATAAACCCGCGGCAATGAGCAACAGAAGGGAGATGGCGATCTGGCCGACTGCCAGCACCTGGGACATATTCAGAGGCATCCAGCCGCGCAAGCGCGGGCTTTCTCCCGCGCGGGTCTGTTTCAGAGCCGTCACGAGATCCACGCGAGTCGATTGGATGGCCGGTGCGAGGCCAAACAGAATTCCCGTCGTAATAGAAAGCGCCATGGTCACGAGCAGCACGTGCCAGTTTAGGGCGGCGTGCAAGGTGAAGTTGTCGCGGCCGTTGGCCAGGAGGAGTGTCAAAGCACGGATGCCCCATTGAGCAAACGCCAAGCCGAGACATCCGCCCAATACCGCGAGCATGACGGATTCTGTCAGCAACTGCCGGATCAGCCGCCAGCGGCCGGCGCCCAGGCTGAGGCGCACGGCGATCTCGCGTCGACGGGCGGCGGCACGCGCCAGCAGCAGATTGGCAATGTTCGCGCAGGCAATCGCAAGGATGAACGCCACCAGCGTCATCAGGACGTACAGCGGCTTGGAATATTGCCGGCGCAGCGAATCCAGCCCTCCGGCGCCTTCGCGGAGGAACATTACCGGCAGGTCGGCCCGTTCCTCGGCTGTGTGTGCAGTGTCTGCGATGAAATGATGAAACAGCGGCGCGACAACAGCCCCGGCCTGTTCTCGCGAGACGCCTGGGCGGAGCCGTCCCATGATCTCCACCCAGTAGAAGTTGCCATCGATATACTTGGTGCTCAGCTCGTCGAGGAAAACCTTCTCGATCAGTCTGTCGGTGTGCATCGGCACATAGAGTACAGGCGCTCCCTCCGGATTCACCCCATAGAACTCAGGGCTGGCCACGCCAACGACGGTAAAGGCGCTGTCGTTAATCAGGAGGGACTGGCCCACCGCTTTAGCGACGTCTCCGAAATGGCTCACTGCGAATGCATAGCTGGTCACGGCAACCGGCGGCGCACCCCCCGCGTCGTCAGTGCCGTCGATCAGGCGTCCGGCCGCGGGAGGCACGCCCAGGCTTCGGAAGAACTCGCCGGAGATGTACTGCGCCGCGCCGACTTCCGCGTGACCGTTCAACTGCAGGGTCAGGCGGCCCGCGTCCCTAAAGGCGAAAACAGAGGAAAACACCGCCTTGTTCTCGCGAAAGAGCGCGAACACTGGGTACGGAACGTTTCCGCTGGTGTATCCGGTGCGGGCATCGGTATGAGTGCTGCCGCTAAAGCGATGGGCAACGACCGGATGCGATTTCGTGTGCCAGTTCAAGACCACCAGCGATTCGGGGTTCTGCACCGGCAACGAACGCAGCAGGATCGAATCCATAAAGCTAAAGATGGCGGTATTGGCTCCGATTCCAAGAGCGAGTGACAGCGCGGCCATTGACGTGAACAATGGCTGAGCCGCCATGGTGCGCAGGCTTTGACGGATATCTTGCAGGGACAAGGCGCGCCTCCTCCGTCTATCAATACTAACTGTCCGGGCGAGAGTTACCGCGAATCGCGGGCACAGCGGAAGCCAATGGACGACGTGTGAAACCGAGTGGGAACGGAGCCCCACTCGTAGGTGATCGCGCTGGGAAGCGGCTGACGGAAAGATCCGCCACGAACCGTACACCATGGCTCCTGGGCCGTGGGAGGTGGAGTCAACAGGTGCTCAAAGCCTTTCACGGCCTGATCGCTGGGGGTACGGAGCTGATCCGTGAATTCCGCAACATTTCCACCCATGTTCAAAATCCCGTACGGACTGATGTCGCCGCCGGATTTGTCCGCCGGCCATGCCCCGCCATCATTGGCGAGATTGGCGCGGGTGGCGTCGGCTTCATTGCCCCACGGGTACTTTCGGCCGTCAGTGCCTCGGGCGGCCTTCTCCCATTCGATCATCGAGGGCAGACGTTTGTGGGCCCAGGCGGCGAAGTCCTTCGCGTCATCGAACGTGATGTTGACTACCGGGTATTGCGGTTTGTCGCTGGGGAATCCCTCCGGCATGGCGTGATGGCGTTCCTGTGCATACTTCTGATAGGCCGCGTTGGTGACTTCGGTCTTGTCGATGTAGAAGTCAGGCACGGTAACGTCGGCTTGCTGGTCGCCGGATTTGAAAACCCCGGCAGGGATCAAGAGCATTTCTCCCACCGGTGTGGAAAGCGTTTTTGCCAACGGCTCGACTTTTCGGGCCGTGATTCTGGGTCGCACGACCCCAAAGTAAACCGCGATCAATGCGAGCGCCACGGCAATCCCGATGGCCGGCGCCAGCCAGGTGACCTGTTTGGGCTGAAGCCGCTCCACGATCATGGTGGGTCCGCTTGAGACCAAGGGCGCGTTGAGTTCGTCGATGATCTGCTGCAGACGATCAGCGATCTGGGCGAAACTCTGCGGGCGTTGCGCCGGATCCTTTGAGATGCATCGTTCGATGAGATCTACCAACGCTTGCGGCGCGCTCGTGTTGCGTACCGGCGTGAGATCGATTGGCTCCATCAGAATGCGATAGAAGATCTGCTCGACCGTGTCGGCTTTGAAGGGCTTCGCGCCGGTGATCAGCTCGAAGAGTACAACTCCGAATGCATAGATGTCGATGGCCTTGGTGACCGGCGCGCCTTTCACCTGTTCGGGCGCCATGTAGTAGGGCGTGCCGAGCATGTAGCCGGGCTGCGTGTGGGACAGATGCTCCACTTTCGCGACGCCAAAGTCCATCAGCTTGAGCACGCCCTTATCGCTGACGTTCATGTTCTCGGGCTTTACGTCGCGATGGATTATGTTCACCGAATGTACGTAATCCAGGGCCCGGGCCGCCTGAAGCGCAAGGTCGAGGCGGCGCTTGAGATCGCCACTCTCGCCCTTGTTGATCATCGAGAGGAGATTCTGGCCACTCAGAAACTCCATAACCAGGTATGGGCAGCCGTCAGCCTCGCCAAAGTCGTAAATGTTGACGATGTTCTCGTGGCTTATATTGCCGGCCATGCGCGCCTCGTGGAGGAAGCGCGTGCGAGCTTCCTCGTCGGAGGAAGCCTCGGGCGTCAGGATTTTGACGGCTACCGTTCGGCCGATGACCGTGTCAATTGCGCGGTAGACGTGGGACATCCCTCCGCCGAGAAATTCAACCAGCTCGTATTTGCCGAGCCGCACGGGTAGTTGCATCGTAAACTCACAGCATACGCTGTCCGGCGTCCCGCGTGTCGTATCCTCCCAGGCTCTCCAACTCACGGCGAAAAGTGGTACGGCTCAGGGTGTCGAGAAGCATCCGGATCGGCGGCAGGTCGAGATGCTGGCGGCGAATGGCTAAATCGTACCGCTCGCTGACCAGCGGGATGAAGCCGAGTCCGAAAAGCCGGGCCGCGGCACGGGTCGCGATGCAGGCATCGGCGGCTCCGGAACGAACCTGCCACGCCGCGGCGAGATGCCCGGGTGCAATGCGATCGTAGCCTTGCACCTTGGCCGGCGGGATCTTAAGACGCTTCAGATGGGAGTCGAGAAGATTACGGCTTCCGGCGCCCTTTTCGCGATTCACGATGACGAGGTTGCCGCGGCCCATGTCCTCGATGCCATGAATGCTTTGGGGATTACCGCGGGCCGTCACGATGCCTTCCTCCCAGACGGCAAACGTGACTACCGCGACGGCGTTCTTAGGAAACAAGCGGCCGATTTCAGGGAGATTCGAGTCGCCGGTATTCTCGTCGCGGAGGTGCGTGCCGGCGACATGAATGGAACCTTCGCGGAGCAGTTCCAGGGCCTGCGAGCTGTTGCGATGAGCGAGGACCATTTCGACGCCGGCCGCCTGAACGTGGCGGGCCAATACCGAAATGCCGGGATCGCAGCCCGCTACGAGAATGCGATTTCGAAACTCGTCGCCTTCCTGGAAGAGATGCACTTTGGCTTTACCCTGCTGGGCGGGCTTGTCGATTACGATCGCATCGCTGGCCGGGAAATACCATTGGACGGGCGAAGGCGCTGAGGCCATCAGGCGGCGGTCCACCCTGCAGAGCTGCACCGGTTGGCCCGGCTGAGGGGCTTCCGCCCCCGGCAGTAAGACGGCTTGCTCGGTATGGAGCTCCGGAGCCGGGGCTTCTTCCGCCAGCGTAAAAAGCTCTTCGACGCGGGCTTCGAGAGCGCGCGCCAACTGCAGCGCGACGGCTGTATTGGGGACATAGTTACCGGCTTCCATGGCATAGATCGTCTGCCGGCTGACGCCCACCAATTTCGCAAGCGCGGCGGCGGAAAAGCCGCGCTTCAGGCGAAGCTTTGCGAGGTTGGTTTCGATTTGCGGGGTTGGCTTCCCTGTCATGCTAATGTCGTACATGAACGACAGCGGTATGTTAACGTGACGGCCACACAAACCTGGCGAACCGCCGCCATTGCCGCGCTGCTCGTATCGATGAGCGGGTGCGGAACCAGTGTATCCCAGACGCTTGCCGGCCGTGAACAGGTGACGGTCGCGGCGGCCGCCAATCTGACCGAGGTTTTCCAGCAGATCGGATCCAGGTTCGAAACGCGAACCGGTATACATCCCGTGTTCAGCTTCGCGTCGACGGCACAACTGACGCAGCAGATCGAGAATTCAGCGCCCTTTGACGTGATCGCGGCGGCGGATGCGGAGCACGTGGCGCAACTCGACCGCGAGCACCTCCTGGTGTCGGGAAGCCGGGCGACGTACGCCGTGGGCAAGCTGGCGCTGTGGATTCCACCGAAGAGCCAAGCGATGGTGAGCCGGATTGACGACCTGGCGTCCCCCGGAGTGCGCGTCATTGCCGTCGCGAAACCGGAACTGGCGCCCTACGGGCAGGCCACGGTCGACACCCTCCACCATCTCGGGCTATGGGACAAGGTGGCGCCGAAGATTGTGTACGCGGAGAATATTAGTATGGCGAAGCAGTATGGCGGCTCGAACAACGCCGACGCCGTGTTCACAGCATATTCTCTGGTAATCCACGAAGGTGGCAAGGTGCTTCCGGTCGACGAGAAGCTGCACGCGCCGCTGACGCAGGATCTGGCGATTGTGGCTAACTCGTCGCATCGCGAGGCGGCACGCCGATTCGTGGGCTTTGTCATGGGTGAGGCGGGACGGGATATTCTGCGCAGTTATGGATACAAGTGAGTTCGACGCGCTGGTTGAACGCGCGCTCCGCAAGATTCCCTGGCATTTCCGGCGGCGCCTCGAAAACGTTGCGATTGTCGTAGAGGCGGAAGCGCCGCGCCCGGGACTGCTGGGACTGTACCAGGGCCGTCCGCTCACCGTTCGAGGCGTGAGCGATGGTTTTGTCATGCCGGACCGCATCACGATTTATCAGGGTCCGCATGAACGTCTGGCGCGGACGCGGAAGCAACTCGAGGAGTTAGTCGACGAGACCGTTTGGCACGAGGTAGCGCACTACTTTGGAATGAACGAGCGGCAGGTGCGGGCGGCAGAGTTGCGGCGTCGCGCGGGCAGATCACGTTAAAGCGGTTTCGGGAGCGGTCGGATGGAGCAAGGACACTTGAAGGATGTGGGACGCGAAGAGTCAGAGGCTGTGTTAATACCAAGCCGCCTCGCCGCAACCCAAAGGTGACGCAGGCGGTTTCGCCTGTGCATACTTCCACAACGTCAGAACATTCGCGTGCAGGCTGAATGCCAGTCCACCCTTACAAATCGTCGCGGGACGTAAAAGTCAAAGGCTGCATAATACCTTTACATCACTTTGATGCCATGTCATGGGGCGGAATCGGTGACGTCGGCTTTGAGCTTTCCTTCTGCCAGCCGGATCGCAATGCTCGAGCCGGCGGGCGCATCACCCGGACTCTTCACAATCGCACCTTGCTCATTCGTCACGATTGCGTAGCCTCGCTCCAAGATCTTCAGCGGACTTAACTGCGTGAGGTGTGCCACCAGCGGGTCCAGCCGCCCACGGGCGCGCGTCAGGCGCAGGCGGACGCGGTGCGCAAGCGTCGCATCGGCAGCTTCCAGCCGGCGACGGGCGGCAGCGAACCGCAAACGCAGGTCCTGGCGGCGGAGGCGTTCCGACACGTCCGTCAGGCGCTTTGCCTGGGTCTTCAGCCGCGCGCGGATTCGATCCCGGAGGAAGTAATCCAGCTCGTCAATACGCTGCGAACGCTTGCCGATGGAGCGATGCAGCACCGTGCTCATCCGATCGACGCCCTGCTGGTGCAGTCGGCGTCCTGACATCGCCATCCGGTAACGCACAGCCTGCAGCAGTTTTTGCTTTGATGCCGCGATCTGCTCCAGCAGCTCCTGCCGCGTCACAATAACGAGTTCCGCCGCCGCCGACGGCGTGGGCGCGCGGAGGTCGGCGACGAAATCGGCGATCGTGAAGTCCGTCTCATGGCCGATTGCGGAAATGACCGGGATTGCGCTGGCGGCAATCGCTCGCGCGACGGGTTCCTCGTTAAAAGTCCAAAGATCTTCGAGCGAACCGCCGCCCCGGGCAACGATAACGACGTCGGCCCAGCCGGTTCGCGAAAAGAAGTTCAGCGCGCGACACACGGTCTCCACCGATCCCTCGCCTTGGACAAGGACCGGATAGAGCCGCAGGTGCAGACCCGGGAAGCGGCGCTCCAGTATCTGAAGCATGTCCTGAATGACGGCGCCGGCGGGCGATGTAATCAATCCGATGCGGCGGGGAAAACGGGGAATCGGGCGTTTTCGGGAGGACTCAAACAGCCCCTCGGACGCGAGTTTCTTTTTGAGTTGCTCGAACGCGAATTGAAGCCTTCCGTGACCCTGGGGCTCGATGGCTTCCACCAAAAGCTGATATTCGCCGCGCTGCTCATAAACGTCAATGCGGCCGCGGGCGAGGATGGCCATGCCGTCCTGGGGCTTGAATTTCAGGTAGCGCAATGTGGCGCGGAAACAGACGCAGCGTAACTGCGCTTCGTGATCTTTCAGAGTGAAGTAGCAGTGGCCGCTCGTGGCCATCCGGCAGCCCGAGATTTCCCCGGCGACCCAGATATCGCTGAACTCATCTTCGAGTGCGGCACGGATAGAGGCGTTCAGCTCCGCAACCGTATAGGTGCGGCGCTGCGGCTCCCAGGCGAGATCTAACTGTTCCACGGATGGGGTCTTGCTCTAATAATCAATTTTCTGAATGTTCTGAAAGCTTTGCCGCAGCGATTCGATCGGATCGCCGGGCGTTTCGTCCTGCTCCACGAAGTAGTGTTGGACACCGGCATCCGCGGCAGCTTTCAAGACAGCCCGAAAATCAACGGTGCCGTTTCCGACTTCCTTGAAGGCGTTCCGTGGAATGTTCTCGTTGTATCGTTTCTCAACGCCAGCCGCGACGTCTTTGAGGTGGATGAGCGCCACGCGGCTTCCATACTGCTTGAGAATGCTGACGGGATCGACGCCTGCCACATGCGCCCACATAACGTCCAGTTCGAGGTTGACCAGCTTGGGGTCCGCCGTCTGCATCAGGACATCGAGAAGCGTGCCGCTGCCCGAGGCCGCGTATTCGAACGCGTGGTTGTGGTAGCAAAGGCGCATACCCCTGGCCCGGCACAGTTCGCCGGCTTTGTTGAGGTCCTCGCCAAGCTTCGACATCATGTCGGCTCCGCCACGATCCTTGGGCGCGATGTAAGGACAGACGACGTACTGAAATCCGCGTTCCTTCATATCATCGAGCGCGGCGGGAAGTTTGGACTGGTCGCGTGTGAACAGTCCAGTATCGAGGTGAACGCTGACGGCTTTCAGCGAAGTCTGCTTCAGGGCGGCCCAGACCTTGTCGAGGTCAGCGGCCGTGGCTTCCACCTCGCGATAACCGATCTGTTCGATGGCGCGCAGCGTTTCCATGGGCTTCTCGGGAAGAACCCTGCGAACGGTGTAGAGTTGTACGCCTACTGTTTTTAGCGTACGGCCGAAGCCCAGCGTGGAGGCTGCGGCGGCGGTGAGAAAACCGCGGCGATGAATGCGTCGCATGATTACGATTCTCTCAAGAACTGTCAAGACCTGCGTACTATCGCGGCTGACAGACTGTGGTTGAGTCGGGTAGGCTGAATGCTGAATGCCTGCCCCGCTCGCAACTTGAGCCGGAAAGGTGGCGCGGGCGGTTTCGCCTGCGCATGCCGCTCTCAAAGACTTCTGCCACAGGCTGCTAAGGTGCGAAATAGGCGTTGATGTCCAGAATCAGGTCGGTTCGGCCGGTCACGAAAACATTGACCGCTCCCGCCTGTCCCGGCTGGAATCGGGAAGCTTCGTGTTAAACCTGGACCAGGTTTCAATCCGAGTTCAATTGCATTCCGTAGGCGCCTTCCAAAGTCGATTTGAATCGCGGCGTCGGGATCGATTCCGCGGTATGCGATTTGGCAGAACAGGTAGTTGATCCTGAGCGGGAGCGGATCCAGCGGCTCAATCGAGCGGAGTGCGGCCGCCGATATTTCTGGCGGCCCACTCGCGCGCATTATCTCGCGCGCGGAATGGAGGCATCCGACGTGGCTGCGCGGCAACATTCAGGGAGATCGTGAAAAAGCAGGGAGATCGTGAAAAAGGACGAGATGACGAGATAATTGGAGGTTTTGCTTCTGTACATTTCGCGGCCTAAGCTTTATACGTCCACCACGAGTTTGCCCAAATCGGGAAAACGTGGAAACGCGTAAACAGCCCTACCACTACGCATCGCGATAAGATAGGAGCCTGTTATGTCGCAGGTTGGCCAGTATCAGGTGATGGAAGAACTCGGGCGCGGCGCGATGGGCGTCGTGTTTCGGGGCCTCGATCCCGCCATCGGCCGCCAGGTGGCTATCAAGATCATCCGCGCGCAACCGTTTGCTACAAACGAGGAGGGTGCGGCGCTGCGGCAGCGCTTTGCTCGCGAGGCTAGCGCCGCTGGGAAACTGTCGCACGGCAATATCGTCACCATCTACCAACTTGGCGAACAGAATGGGCTGCCGTACATGGTCATGGAGTACGTGTCGGGCAGCTCCCTGGAAAAGATGCTGTTGAACAGCGCGCGCCTGTTGCCCGATCAGGCTCTGACCATTCTGGCCCAGATCGCCGATGCTCTCGATTACGCGCATAGCGAGGGGATCGTCCATCGGGACGTCAAACCAGCCAACGTTCTGATGCGCGCCGATGGGCGGGTCAAAATTACGGATTTTGGGATCGCGCGGATCAGCACACAGACCATCACGCAGACGGGCGTCCGGGTCGGAACTCCGGCGTACATGGCACCGGAGCAGGTTACGGGCGTCAAGGTAGATGGGCGCGCCGACCAATTTTCGCTGGCCGTGATGGCGTTTCAGATGCTCGCGGGGTGCAAGCCGTTTGAAGCCGAAACGGATCACGCCATCATGTACAAGATCGTGACGCAGGAGCCGGTAGCGCTTCACATGATGAATCCGGCGCTGTCGGCGAAAATGTCCGCGGTCTTGAGCCGGGCACTGGCCAAGCAGCCGGAGCAACGCTACCCCAACTGCGCGGATTTCATCCGGGAGTTGTCGCGTGCCGCGGCCGAGTCCACTGCGCCACCCGTCGAGACCCCCACCGTGACGATGCCTGTGCCGGTCCGGGAAGCGGCCAAGAAAACTACGAAACGCTGGTGGATCGTCGGAGCCGTCTGCGGCGCTGTTCCGGTGATCGCGCTCTTACTTCTGTTGCCCGCGTGGTTCAAGACGAACACACATTCGCAACCGCTTCCGGCCCCGCCGGCTCAGACGCAAGCTGCGGCACCCGTGCAGACGCCGCCTCCGAGCAGTCCGCCGCCTGTCGCTGAAACTCCGTCCAACGTCGCGACTCCGCCCACGCAGACAGCGCCGGTCTCCGAAGCCAAGCCCGAGGTGAAGCCACCATTAGCAAAGCCGGCAGTGGCGGCAGCACCCGCTCCGGACACATCAAAGGCGAAACCAAAGCCCACGCTGATCTCGGTGGATGAGAAAACGTTAGCCGCGCACCTGATTCGTGAGGTGAAACCCGTTTACCCGCCGCTGGCGCGGGAAGGTCGTGTGCAAGGAATCGTGCGGCTCTCGGCTATTATCGGCAAGGACGGTTCGATTCGAGAACTGGACTTGATCGGCGGGCACCCCCTTCTAGTGCCCGCCGCAATTACCGCCGTGAAACAATTCGCATACCGCCCGTTCACCCGCGACGGCGAACCAGTAGAAGCGCGTGCCGTCATCGTGGTTCAGTTCACTCTGGTGAACAGCCCGCCGAATCAAGGCGCAAAATAAGCATTCGCGTCGATGATCAGGTCGGTGGTGTTGCTGACGAATACACTAATCGCTCCGCCGGCTCCGGCCGGCAAAATAGCCGCATTCGCCAGCACCTTAGCCAGCGGAGAGTTCAGCGTCGATACAACTGGCTGGGTTTGTCCCGTCGGCCAGGCGGTGAGGAAGACCAGCGGCCCCGGAGGCACCACGGTCAGGTTCAAAGAGTAGGCTTGCGCCCCGGCCGGAATCCCACACGAACTGGTATTGAGCGGGAACGACCGCGAGGTGTTCGCGCCCAGGATGGGTGAGCCGAATGGAACCGGGAATCCTCCACGAGTGTCTACAATCCGGCACGGCGCGATGGTGTAAAGCGATTCCGCACCCGGACTGCCCGGCGCCGCGAAGTAGCCGTTGATATCAATGATGACGTCGGTGTCGTTCGTCGCGAAAACGCTGACCGCGCCATTCGTGCCGGCCGGTACGATTGCGGCGTTCGCAACGATGCTCCCATCCGCCGAATTCAGCGTCGACACATTGGGCTGCGGCTGCCCCGTCGGCCAACTCGTCAGGTAACCCAAGGTCCCGTGCGGAACCACTGTGAAGTTTAACGAGTAAGCCTGCGCGCTGTTCGGGATTGCACAGGAACTGGCCGGAATCGGGAAGTTACGGCTGCTGCCGCCGGCGAGGAAGGGGCTTCCAAACGGGGCGGCAAATCCGCCGCGCGTATCCACAACGCGGCACGGGGTTGTGGGATAAAACGAAAGCGATCCGGCTGTGGACACCGGGACAAAGTAGCCGTTTATGTCGATCACCACATGGCTCGCATCGCTCACAAATACGCTCACTGAGCCGTTCGTACCCGCCGGTACAGTTGCGGCGTTGGCCACGATACGGCCATCAAATGCATTCAATGTCGACACGACGGGTTGCGCCTGGCCGGTTGGCCAGATCGTGAGGAAGCTTAGACCTCCCGATGGAACGACCGTGATATTGAGCGAGTAGGCTCGCGCATTGGCGGGGATTCCACAATTGCTCGACGGGACGGCGAAATCGCGGCTGCTGCCGCCGGCCATGATCGGTCCTCCGAAAGCGCCGATCTCCCCACGCGTGTCAACGACACGACACGGAGCCACCGCGATGAATCGCAACCCGGAGGATGCCGCAGCCGTAATCACGGTAGGATCTGTTGCCGTCGCAGTACCACTGGCGCCGCCGGAGGCCGTCACGACGTTTTGCAGGGGAGACGTCGCCGTGGATGCGACGTTCACGGTGACACTGATAGTGGGATAACTGGCGCCAGGGGCTAGCGCGTCGCTTCGGGTGCACGTCGTGTTCGCGATCGTGCAGACCCAACCGGTTCCGCTCATCGCCGTGCCGGTCAGACCCGAGGGAAGCGCATCGGCGACCGTGACAACACCTGAGGTCGGCCCTGAACCTGAGTTTCCGACCGTGATTGTGTATACCGCCCCCGTCTGCCCCTGGGCGAAGTCCCCGGAATGCGTTGCCGTGACGGTCAGGCTGGGAAGTTGAAGAATCACTGTGGGATCGGCGGCAACGTCGTTGCTGCTGTTCGTCTCGCCGCCGCCTGAGACATTCGCGCTGTTAGTCAACAATGGCGCTGCATTCGCCGCGACATTCACAAGCACTGTTATGACGGGATAGCTGCCGTTCGAAGCTAAGACATCGGAACGTGTACATGTCAGCGTTCCCACAACGCAGGCCCACCCTGTCCCACTCATTGCGGTTGCCGATAGCGAAAAAGGCAGCGAATCGGTGACAGAGACCAGACCGTTTGTAGCGCCGTTGCCGGAGTTCGTTACTGCAATGCTATACACCGCTCCTGTTTGCCCCGGCGCGAACGTCCCCGCATGAGTCAGGGCAATCGTGAGATCGGGCGCGACCACAGTGATGTTCGTTGGATCGTTGACCGTGTGGACCGAAACGTCCCCGCCTCCGGTAGCCGTCGCGGTGTTGGTGAGACTCGTCGCCGCGTTGGCGGCTACGTTTACCGTAACCGCAATAGGCGAATATGCTCCGGCGGCCGCCAAAGCGTCAGTTCGAGTGCACGTCAAGGTTCCCAAAGTGCACGACCATCCGGCGCCCGACATCGCCGTCGCCGTCAAACCTGCGGGCAAAACGTCGGCCACTGTAACCGTCCCGGAAGTTGGGCTCCCTCCTGCGTTGGTCACGGTCAGAGTATAGGCCGCGCCCGTCTGCCCCTGGGCAAAACTGCCGGTGTGGGTTTTAACCAGCGACAGCATCGGACCTGTGGCAATGACGGTCGGGTCGTTTGCGGTGTGCGGGGCCGCCGGATCGCCTCCACCAGTCACCGATGCGCTGTTGGTGACTTGCGCCGGCGCGTTGGTTGCGGCCGTAACCGTAATGGTAATCGGCGGATAAGTGGCGCCGGCCGCGAGGACATCACTTCGAGTGCACGCCAGGCTCGCGTTGGTGCACGACCAGCCGGTTCCGCCCAGAGAGACCAGCGTGAGACCGATCGGCAGCGAATCAGCAACCGTCACCGTGGCGCTGGTGGGGCCAGTCCCGGAGTTGCCCACGGAAATGGTATATGTCCCGGTCTGTCCCTGTATGAAGTTGCCGGTGTGGCTCTTCGTGATGGTCAGCGCGGGAAGTTGAATTACCGTTGTAGGATCGGAAGCCGTATCGTTAGCAGTGTTGGTCTCGCCGCCACCTGCTACCGTCACGCTGTTGTTGACAGATGCCGCAGCATTGCTTGCAACGTTCGTAACCACCGTAATAGCCGGATAGCCGGCGTTCCCGGCCAGGACATCCGATCGGGTGCACGTCAGGGTGCCCAGCAGACAGGTCCATCCGGTTCCGCTTATTGCCGTTGCGGTCAGTGAGGCGGGTAAGACATCGACGACGGTGACAACACCACTCGTCGACCCATTCCCCGCGTTCGTAACCACGATGCTGTAAGCGGCGCCGGTCTGACCCTGGGTAAAGTTGCCGGAATGGCTGACTGCCACCGTGAGATCAGGCGTCAAAGCGATCACTGTCGTGGGGTCGTTGGCGGTATGTACTGCCGTATCGCCACCCCCGGTCGCTGTCGCGGTGTTGGTGAGGCTCGATGCGGCATTGTTTGCCACGTTGACCGTCACTGCGATTGGAGGGTACGATCCACCCGCGGCGAGCGCGTCGGCGCGGGTGCAGGTGAGAGTTGCCAGCGTGCAGGACCACGATGTTCCGGCGATTGCCGTCGCGGTAAGGCCGGCGGGAAGAACATCGGCGATCGTGACGGTTCCGGAGGTAGGGCTGCCACCGACGTTGCTGACTGCCAACGAATAGCTAGCCCCCGTTTGCGCCTGCGTGAAGTTACCGGTATGACTCTTGACGATCGATAACATCGGACCCGCGACGGTCGTGGTGGGGTCGTTGGCTGTGTGAGGCGACGTGAGGTCGCCGCCACCCGCGACCGTCGCCGTATTCGTGAAATTGGCCGCTGCATTTGCGGCGACATTCACGGTCAGGATGATCGCGGAATAACTACTCCCGCCGGTCAGCGCGTCGGCTCGCGTGCAAGTCGCGGTCGCGACGGTACACGTCCATCCGTTACCGGTCATCGCCGCGGCGGTTAATCCTGCCGGCAGTGTGTCCGTCACGGTGACTGTGCCAGTTGTGGGGCCGCTTCCGGTATTGTTGACGGAAATCGAATACGTCCCCGACTGACCCTGGACGAAACTCCCGGAATGCGACTTGGCGATCGCGAGAACGGGAAGTTGAATGATGGTTGTGGGATCGACCGCCGAGTCGTTTGCGGTGTTCGTCTCGCCTCCGCCGGCAACGGTCACGCCATTCGTTACAGATGCCGCGGCATTTGCCGCCACGTTCACGGTCAGGGTGATTGCAGAATAACTTGCGCCGGCGGCCAACACATCGGAACGCGTGCAGGCAAGCGTTCCCAGGACGCAAACCCATCCCGTGCCGGTCATGGCGGTAGCGGTCAAACCGGACGGCAGCGCGTCGGTTACGGTAACGAGGGCACTGGTGGAACCATTTCCGCTGTTCGTGACGATGATCGTGTAAGCGGCGCCGGTTTGTGCTTGGGTAAAGTTGCCGGTGTGGGCCAGCGTGACGGTGAGATCCGCCGCTACGGTTGTAACGGTCGTAAGATCGCTCGCGTTGTGGATCGTAAGGTCGCCGCCGCCTGTCGCCGTGGCAGTGTTCGTAATCGACGACGCCGCATTCGCTGCCACGTTTACGGTTAATGTGATCGCGGCATATGCCGCGCCCGCCGCCAGTGGGTCGGCGCGTGTGCAAGTCAACGTTCCGAGAATGCAGGTCCATCCCGTACCGGCAATGGCTGTCGCGGTCAAACCGGTGGGGAGAACATCCGCCACCGTCACGGTTCCGGATGTCGGGCTTCCACCAGCGTTACTGACCGTCAGCGTATACGTCGCACCCGTTTGTCCCTGGGAGAAGTTCCCCGTATGGGTCTTGACCAGGGCTAACATGGGACCCGTGAGAATCGAGGTCAGGTCACTCGCGGTATGGGGCGCCGTCAGGTCGCCGCCGCCCGTTACGGAAGCTGTATTCGTCACGCTGAGCGGGGCATTCGCCGCAACATTGACGGTTACGGCGATGGGCTCGTAGCTGGCGCCGGAAGCGAGCGCGTCACTTCGGTTGCAGCCATTCGAACTACAGGTCCAATTCGTACCGGCCATCGACACCAGCGTGAGCCCCGTGGGGACAGTCTCCGTGACGCTAACGGTTCCGGAGGTCGCCGAAGCGCCCGAAGCGTTCGAAACCATAATGGTGTAGGTGGCGTTCTGCTGTCCTTGTGTGAAATTCCCCGCGTGCGACAGGTTGATGAGCAAAGAGGGTGTGCCGCCGACGGTTGGAATCTCCCACAGGCCGCGGCCGTGAGTTGCAACTCTTAACTTGTGCGCCACCGGCTGAATCGCCATGTCGAAAACCGAGACGATCGGCAAGCCGGTTCCGTAGGGGGTCCAACTTGCGCCACCGTTTGTCGAAACGTAAACGCCGATGTCCGTTCCGGCATACATATTTGCCGAGTTCGACGGATCGATCACAAGCGATTGCACCGGCACACTGGGGATGCCCGCGCCAATAGGGGTCCAACCCGTGGAAGTGCCAAGATTCGTTGTCTTCCAGATTCCCTGCCCCGCCGGCATATAAAAGGAGAACGCCACGTAACCGACCGTGGAGTTGTTCGGATCGATCACGGCACGAGAAACATAAGGACTTCCATTGCCGTTTACCGGGAAATTAGGAGAAGTAATGTCCGTTAGGGTCGAAGAACCGGTTTTGGTGGCGAGAACACGCCCGTTCGCCGTTCCGACGATTCGAACCTGGTCATTCTGCGCGGAGATTCCGATCGCACTGATCACGTCATTGGAAGCGACCGGCGCCTGGCTGACCAGCGACATCGTAACGCCGCGATTCGCGGACCGATACAGCCGATCCGTGCCGAAGTAAACGGTGTTCGGATTCCCCGGACCCAACGCCATGGGCGCATAAAAGAGAACATTGTCCCCGCACGCGATTCCGTTGGTGGTGTGCACGCCGTCGTCACATCCGAAAAAGCCCCAACTTCCTTCGGAGGCTTGAGCTATATTCGTCACGCCCGCAAACCCGATCAGATTATTCGGGGCGTTGAAGTAGGTGTGATACATCGTCACGTTCGACGTGTTCGTGGAACTCTGGTCGATCAGGGCGTATCCGCCATCACCAAAATCCACACGGTTCCACGTGCCGTTCGGCTGGTGAAGATTGGTGCCGTTGTCCTGCGTGCCGCCGAGGGTGAAAATCTGGTCGATTGGATGGACCGCAATGCTCTGAAACTGGGTAGCGTTGAACCCAGTGTTGTTCAGACTGTTCCAGGTCTGGCCGGAATCCACGGATTTGAAGATGCCGCCGTCATTGCCGAAGTAGATCGTACGGTTCTGGCCAGAGACGCTCGATGGTGCGATCCGCCACCCGTGGCTGTCGGCATGCAGTTCGTTGTCAATCGCAGTGAAGCTGGTTCCACCATTGGTCGACTTTTCGAGAACCCGTGAACAGGTGCCATCAGCCGAGCCGCCCAGATAAACCGTGTTCGCATCGTTGGGGTCGACGTCGACCACGATGTCATAAAAACACTGGCCTCCACAGAAGCCCTGTCCGCCGGCTAACGCCGTGGACCAGGTCACACCGCCGTCTGTCGATTTCCTGAGAACACCCTGTTCGCCCTGGTCACAACCGCCGATGGTAACCGACTCGCCCGTGGCAGCGATCACTGTCACAACGCTACCGACTTTGTTGATCGCCAATCCAATACGAGCATAGTCGTCAGTCAAGGTCTGGCGTTGCGTAAAGATCGGGGTGGCGGCAAGAGCATTCGTGGAGCGGTAGATTCCACCGTTGCCCGTACTCGCAGGCCCGACTATCCCAACGATGAGGTTGTTTGGATTGCCAGGTTCGAAGACCATGTCGGAGGCGTCGAGAGCGCCTGTTGGAGGCGAGTCGACACTCAACGCCGTCGTCACGATGAATTTGGAGAACGTCACCGTTCCGGCGGTTGAAGTTGCGTTCGTCGACCGGAAGACTCCTGGTAATCCCGATGCCAGGTTCTGCCCAAAAGTAGACCCGAAGCCATGAATACCACCCACGGTGGAAACGAAGATGGTGGCCGGGTCCGTCGGGTGCACGAGAATTCTGCTGATCGACCGGTTCGTGAAGATGTTCGCGGTGTACTTCAACGTTGTTCCCGTTGTCAGCAGCGGATTAATGGGTCCGACAAGAACCGGAGTGGTATCTGCGTTGTCAATGCGATAAAGCCCGACGCCAAAGAAGCTGTCACCCGACTCATTGGGCTCCCCGGTTCCGACATACACCGTCGAGGGACTGGAGGGAGCAATCGCGACGGCGCCGATGGCGAGAGACTGGGCGCTGTCGAAAATCGCGGTCCACGTCACGCCGCCGTCAAGCGTACGGTAAACACCGCCCTGGGCGGTTCCCACATAAGCGATGTTGGGATTCGTAGGATGGACGTCGATCGCGGTGACTCGTCCGCTCACCGGCACTTCGAAACCGGTAGTCTGTCCATTGGGAATGGGGGCTGGCCCGATCGATACCCAGGCCGGTGTAGTTAAGCCGTTGAGGGCCGAAACAATGGACTGCTGCTTCATCGCGCCTACGGCAGCGGACCGGGCTGCGGTTGGCATGGGGATGCCCCGCAACCGGCGAACGTAGTCCTCTCTTAATTGGAGATACCGGCCGTGGTCAATACCGGCTCCTATCCGAGGTTGGTCAGGATCCTGGCCAAAAGCATGGCTCAGGGTACAGATTGCCGTCAGGCAAAAATAGAGGTGCCGCTGTTGAAACCGCATGTCTTCGATTCTTCTGCTACTTGGCTCGTTTACTATTTCGGACGAAATGAGGCAAACGTTAGAAGAGGAGCACTACAGGGAGCACCGCTTTCTTGTCTGACCCAGGCTTTCGGTTGTTCAACTTATTATAGGCGGTGGCTTGCGGTACTGGTACGACAGATTTGTGACGGAATGCCCTCAGGCAGCCGCAGCGACGCCGAGGCGAATGAGCGGTGTCTTGGCTTCATAGTAGGAGAGCGCAAAGCCGCCGGCCATCGGCGAACAACCCTCGGACGGATACATCTGGAAGAATATGCGGTGAAGCCCCGCTGAATCGAGTCCATGGCAGATCTGAGCCAGGTTGGCCGCCGACCGTTCGACACAGGTTCGGCAATCCAACCCCACTGCAAGGCATGCTTCCGGCCGATTATCCCCAAAAAGTAGATCCATAGTTTCGCGCCCTCTGGTACTACGAAAGAACCATTATTTGCTCTTCAGGCCTTGCTTTGTAGCACGCCGAAGGGGAGTTTGCGACACCTCTTTTGGGGGTAGTGTGGAGTGGTCCTGTACTAAGCGGTAGTATCCAGGAAACCGCGCTCGACAGCTTCACGGACATCGGCAAGTAAGCGCGCCGAAGCGGTATTAGCTGTTGATTTTAATAACTCTCGTACGGTTTTCAGCCCATCCAGGTGTGTCACTCTTACATCAGCAAGCAGGGTGTCTTGGAATTCAGTGTGAAGCACCAGTTGACATAACTCACCGTACTTTCGGACAATTCGTACCCCCAACGCGAGTTTCGGTCTGAGGCGTAAGACCTGATGATCGTCAGTCAGGGTGCTTACATAGTCGGTGGCCTCGAATCGCCGGAGGATTGTGTCGCCGAGGGGCGCAGTGGCACGCATCGAGGTCTCATCGATGCGCAGCCAGTTCCGCCGGGCTGGTGAATAGCGCATCGTGACGGCTCCGGTATGGATGGCCGTGACACGAACGCGCTCCAGGTATTTCATCCATCCCGCGAACCGCGCGGCCGTCGCGGAAGTCGGTTCGGTCTCATTCAGCCATTTCTCTACGTAAAGATCGGGGGTCTGCGATGTGGTTTTGATCAGCCAGGCATCGCAACCCGTGCCTTGGAACCAGTTGGCGACGCGTTCCCGCCATGGTTCGCCGGCGAGCTCGACCCATTGAAACAGGAACTGAGCAAACCCGCCCGTTGACAAATGAGCGGGCGCGTCTCGAACGATTTCCTGAGCGAAGGAATCGAGAGGCCGGGAATTGTCGCGGTAGGTAAGCCGAATTTTGGGGCCGACGACGAATGGCAGGTTGCCGAGGATCAGATCGAAGCGGCGGCGCTTTACGGGCTCAAAGGCATCTCCAAGGCGCGGGCGGATGGCACGAATACCGTTCAATGCGGCGTTGAAGCGTACGAATTCGAGGGCTCTGGGATTGATATCGGTTGCCCAGGCGGCCGTACTGTGTTGCGCAGCCCACAGCGACTGTACTCCGCAACCCGCGCCGAGATCAAGCACGCTGGCGAACCGCCGTCGAATCGTAAACAACGTCAGAAATATGCTGCTGTCGGATGGGCCGGGCACGAAATCGCGCTTCTTCGCCTGATCCGGGCCATCGAAAGCGATCATCTGGTCGCCGTAGGACGCGATTCGCATTCGCGCAATGGCGGAGTCGCCCGTGAACTTCAAAACGCGGGCTCGGACCAGATCACGGAGCGGAAGGGGACGAAGCGCAGCGGCAGCAGCCGATTGCGGAACTGGTACGCCAAGCAGGAAGAGGCGAACGAGTGTATGGAGTGGCGCAGATTCGCGAGTGAGGTACAAAAGCCGCGGCGACGGACTGGCCTGGACGGCATCGAGTTGCACGGGTCCGAGCAAGGAGTGGAGCGAATCCGTGTTGAAGCCGCGCGAGAGAAGCGTTTCCTTGAGACTTTCGACAACCACGGTCCTTGCTGTAGTGTCCCAGATGTGTTTGACGGCATGTTATTCTCGGTGAGCCCCGAATGAATCGATTTCTGCTTTTCTTCGCCTGCCTCTCTATTTGTTCCGCCGAGAACCCCGCGGCCCAGGCTGCGCAAAAGTGGCGAATTGCGCACGAGCGCGCCATCCTGGCTGAGTTCACCGAACTGCTGGCAATCCCGAACATCGCCTCTGACACGGCGAACATCCGGCGTAACGCAGCAGCCGTTGCCGCGATCCTGGAAAAGCGCGGCGTGCATACCCGGCTGCTGGAAACGCCTGGTGCTCCACCCGTGGTCTATGGCGAGATCGCAACGCCGGGCGCCACACGCACGATTGTCTTCTACGCGCATTATGACGGCCAGCCGCTCGATCCCAAGGAGTGGGCGACGGATCCGTGGAAACCGGTGATCAAGGACGATCGTATCTGGGCGCGCTCCGCTTCCGACGACAAGGCGCCGATTATCGCCATCGCCACCGCTTTGGATGGGCTGCGCGACGCGAAAATCCCATTGGGCTCGAATATTAAGTTCGTATTCGAGGGCGAGGAGGAAGCGGGCTCAAAGCATCTCGACAAGATTATCGCGGCCAATAAAGAGTTGTTGAAAGCGGACGTGTGGTTGATCTGCGATGGTCCAGTGCATCAGAGCCGGCGCCAGCAGATTGTTTTCGGAGCGCGCGGCGTGACCATGCTCGATATCACGCTCTACGGTCCTCATCATGAGCTGCACAGCGGCCATTACGGGAATTGGGCGCCGAACCCGGCGATGATGCTCGCCCGCCTGCTGGCTTCGATGAAAGACGACAACGGGAAGGTGCTCGTGGACGGATTCTACACAGGAATCGCGCCGCTGAGCGAGACTGAGAAGCGCGCTATCGCCGAAGCCCCGGACGTGGATGAAGACCTCAAGCACGAGCTTTGGCTCGGCAGCACGGAAGGCGGCGGGCGGAAGCTGGTAGACATGCTTAACCTGCCGTCTCTGAACGTCCGCGGGATGGGTAGCTCACGAATCGGCGCGCAGGCCAGCAACGTCATCCCGGCAACCGCGACGGCGAGCATTGATATGCGATTGGTGAAGGGCATGGATCACACAGCCACGGAGAAGAGGGTGATCGAGCACATCCGGAAGCAGGGGTTCTTTATTGTCGATCACGACCCGGACCAGGACACGCTGATGTCGCATGCCAAAGTCGCGAAAGTGGTTAGCAAGGAGGGCGGATACAACGCCGAGCGCACCTCCATGGATTTACCCATTTCGCGTCTGGTGCTTCGGACGGCGGATAGCATCAAGGGACCGGTGGTAAAGCTGCCGACCATGGGCGGCAGCGTGCCGCTCTACATGATTTCCCAGATTCTCGGGTCGCCCACGATCACAGTGCCGATTGCGAATCACGACAACAACCAGCACAGCTTCAACGAGAATATCCGGCTGCAAAATCTCTGGGACGGGATCGATTTGATGGCGGCTATGCTGGCGATGCACGACTAGCCGAACTTGACAGGGGCAGGGGCATGCTCCATAGTCTAACTATGGAGCGTAGCGAACCGACAACCCGGACCGAAATTCCTCCCGGCACGCTGTACATGCTCATCCTGAAAACCCTGAGCCGGGGGAAAATGCACGGGTACGGCATCGCGCAACACATTCAGCAGATGTCGGACGACGTGCTCCAGGTGGAAGAGGGTTCCCTGTATCCAGCCCTGCAACGGATGCTGATAAAAGGCTGGGTGGTGGCGGAATGGGCGCAGTCGGAAAACAATCGCCGTGCCAGGTATTACAGCCTCACTCCGGCAGGACGGAAACAACTGAGTTTCGAGCTCAGCGAGTTCGACAAGGTTATGGCGGCAATTCGCCGCGTGATCCAGCCGGCTACCTAAATGCTGTTCGTGATCGCACAGCCGTTTTCATTTTCGAACGGTCAGGTGCCCAGGACGTGCCAGTTGCAAGCCTGTTAGGTTGGCCAATCAATTGCCGAGCGTTCGGGGATGGGTTCGCTGGTGAGTGATTTTCGTTACGCAATTCGCACCCTCGGCCGGACCCCAACCTTCACCCTCATCGCTATTGGCACGATCGCTCTGGGCATCGCAGCCAACGTTACGGTCTTTAGCTTCGTCGACGCAGTGTACTTGCGCGAACTGCCCGTTAAGGACTCCGGCAGATTGGTCCGGGTGTTGGGCAAGGATCATAGGAGCGATGCCCGGTTTTTCTCGTATCCGGCGTTTCAATACTTGCGCGACCACTCGCTGACGCTGGACCAGGTCGTCGCGCACTATTCCACCGCACCGTTATATGTGAGCACCGGTAATCACACCTCAGAACTCCAGGGCGCGGTGGTTTCAGCGAATTACTTCCCGACCCTGGGCGTCGCGCCATATCTTGGGCGATTTTTCGAAGTGAGCGAGGATGCAACCCCGGATCGCGACGCCGTGGCCGTCATCAGCTACGGCTTGTGGCGCTCCTGGTTTGCGGCCGACCCTGGCGTAATCGGCAAAACCATTACGGTGAATCGCAGGAAGTTTGCAGTGATCGGCGTGGCGCCGCAATCGTTCACCGGAATTGAGGTCGGGTACGAGCCCAATCAGCTCTGGATGCCTGCCATGATGCTGCATACCGGGTACCGGTGGTGTGATGCTCTGCAGGACGCCGAGTGCACTCCGCTCGAGATTCTCGGCCGGCTCCGCGTCGGGAAGACGGGGCGCGAGGCTACCGCGGAAGTCGAAGCACTCATGGGGCGGTTTGCCGCCTCGAACCCCGGAAAAGATATTGCTTCCAGCGCATGGGCGACGCCCGCCACAGGCGCGCGCATTGGCGATCAAAAGGGCAATCTGGAAATTGCCCGGCTGCTGGCGACGGCTGCAGCGGCGTTATTGCTAATCGCGTGCGTGAACCTGGCGGGCCTGATGGTTGCACGCGGCGCTGGGCGGGCGAAGGAAATTGCGCTGCGTCTTTCGCTTGGCGCGGGGCGCGCGCGCATACTGCGCCAACTCCTGACCGAAAGCGTTGTACTGTCGGCAGTCGGCGGAGCTTTGGGCCTGATGTTGTCGCTATGGACGGCCCGTCTCCTGATGAGCTACTTTTCAGGCACTTCGAGCGATGGATCGCCATTTTACGACGTTGACCCCAACCTGCGAACCATCGCATACGCGGCGGCACTTTCCCTGTTGACCGGAGTCTTATTCGGTGTGCTTCCCGCCCTCCAGGCGGCCCGACAGGATACCGCCCCTACTTTGCGGGAGAACGGCGGCGGTAAGGGGGCCGTGCGAACGGTCCTCGTGGCCACCCAAATTGCGTTATCACTTGCCTTGCTGGTGGGTGCTGCCCTGGTGGCGCGTAGTGTGGCGCATCTCGAGGCCGGGCAGAACTTCGATCCGCGTAACGTGGCGTTATTACGGCTACGGCCCTTGCTGGTGAACTATTCATCGGCGCAAGCCCAGCAGTTCACGCGTGAAGTAATTCGCCGATTGGAATCGTTCCCTGGTGTGACCTCCGTTAGTCTCACGAATGGCGGCAGCGGTTACGTGTGGGGCACAGGTCGCAAGTTAAGCATGTCGCTACCTGGTCAAGAGCGATCCCCCAAGGAAGCCCAGGGCGTGGTGAATGCCCAGGAGATTGGCCCCCGATATTTTGAGACTCTTCGGATTCCGTTTGTCGCCGGCCGCGATTTCAACGATCACGACCTTCCGGCATCGCCGCGAGTCGCGATTGTGAACGAAAGTCTTGCCGCCACGACATGGCCTGGCCATGCTGCCACGGGCCAAATCCTGATCTTGAATAACAGTCCGTATCGTGTGGTCGGCGTTGTCAAGGATTCGCAGTTCCGCAGCGGCCTGATGCCGAGGCTTCCCATGGCGTTCATTCCGTTTTGGCAGAACAACCTCGATCCACAAATCGATTCTCGTATGTGTGTCCGAGTCGCTGGCGATCCGGAGTTGGCGCTACCTCGATTGAAGGAAGCCATCGCGAGAATCAATCCCGACGTGCCCATCACCGAGATGTCGCCTCTCATGACGCAAATCCGCGGAGAATTCGTCACAGTAGCGTTGGCCCGGACCGTTTTGGTCAGCGCAGCGGGATTGGCGCTGCTGCTGACCGCGATTGGGCTTTACGGCATATTGGCGTTCGTCGTAAACAAGCAGACTCGCGAGATTGGCATCCGTATGGCGGTCGGCGCGCAGCCTGCCCAGGTGCTTGGTTACTTTTTGAAACAAGGGTTACGGCTGGCAGTCATCGGTTGCGGACTGGGCGTTGTTTTGGCGCTCGGCACGACGCGACTTTTGGCCGCCTTCCTTTATGCAGTACCCACGCGCGACCCGCTGTCGTTTATCGCGGGTGCGGGCGTGCTCCTTATGGTCGCGGCTGTCGCGGCCTACGTTCCTTCACGCCGTGCCGCCAGTGTTGATCCAATGATCGCGCTGCGTTACGATTAATCCGTTCAATAGCCTCCGATTGACGCGGAATTCCTGTCGTGTTAGCTTTCTGACAAAGATGTGGCGGAGGCCAACTAATGACAATGACTAAAGCAGACAGCGCCAAAGTGACCTGGGACACAGACAAAAAGCACTGGGTGGTACGCGTCCAAATCGGCGAGGAGGTAGTAAAACGGGCTCTGCCGAAATGCGACAATGACGCGACGGATGAGGTCATCCGTCCGCTCGCCGTTCAAACGGCCAAGGACGACGGCTATGAGGTTGCGCCGGAGAGCGTAGTCATCGTTCGCTAACTGAGCCGCTCTTCTGACGCACGATTCGCAGACTGGCATTAGCTGGTTCCTGCGAAACCCTTCGAGCGCATAGAAGGGGTGCGAATTTTCCGCGGAGCCGACATAACGCCATTCCGCGTTCCAGAATATGTGTCTGTGGACCGGCAACCACACGCGTGTCAGGGCTGATAAAGCGGCATGCGCAGGCGAAACCGCCGCGCCACCTTTATGGCTCAGCAGGTTGCTAGCCAAGGTCGGGCAGGCATTGAGCTATTGTGCGTTGCCTCGCTCGAAAAACGTGTAGTCAATGGTGGATCTGCGTCGGCGCTCTCAGCATGCTTGGCCCCGGCCTTTACCCGCTTTCAGCGCCGGTTCCAAGGATTGGAACGACACCGGGCAACTTGTAAAACTGGGAAGTAGGACGCAATTGCGGTATACGTGTCCTTATGCGGACAGTTGCCTTTGCGTCCCTGCTTGCACTATCGCCCATTGTTAACGCCGAAAACGTGCCCTACGCGGCCGATTCTAAACACGGCGCCGTCGTTTTTGCCGAACAGCAGTGCGTGAGCTGCCATGCTTCGTTTGGCGGCGCAAACAGTCCTATGGACTTGAGCCGCCGCCTCGACCGAAGCTATACACCGGCCGCTCTGACCAGCCTGATGTGGAACCACGCACCGGTGATGTGGTCGGTCATGGCAAGGCAGGGTATTGCCGTACCGAAGCTGTCGGAATCGGACGCGGCAGACCTGTTCGCGTACTTTTATGCGTCGCATTTCTTTGAAAAACCAGGCGAGGCGGAGCGAGGAAAGGCGCTGTTTACCGCCAAACACTGCGCTTCCTGTCACGCGCTCAGCGCGGGCGGATCGAGCGTAGGGCCGCCGGTGGCAGAGTGGAAGGCTCTGACCGATCCGACGACACTCATCGCGCGGATGTTCGATCATGCATCGCAGATGAGCAAGGCAATGGAGCGGCGGAACATCCCGTGGCCGGAGCTGACGGCGCAGGATATGACCGATCTCCTGGTCTATTTACAGAACCTTCCGCAGACCCGAACGCAAACGCTGCAATTCGAAATGCCGGCGCCGCAGGGAGGGGCGGCTTTGTTGCGCGAAAAAGGCTGCGAGAATTGTCATACCGATCAGCGTGCGCTCGAGAGGCTGGTGGGTGACAGCACGCTGACCGATGTGGCAGCAGCTATGTGGAATCATGCGCCGCTCATGGTCAAATCGCCAGCCACGGCTCCGGCACAGGTGTCGGATGCCGAAATGCGGACGATTCTGAGTTACATCTGGGCTCGCCAGTTCTTTTCTCCCAACGGGGACGCCGCGCGCGGGCAGAAGGTGTTTGAATCGCAGAAGTGCGGATCGTGCCACAACAATCAGTCTTCAGGAGCGCCAGCATTGACACGCGCGGGCACGCCGTTTTCGACCGTCCGCATGGTGTCGATTCTGTGGGCGCACGGCCCGGCCATGCTCGCCAAAATGAAAGATCGCAATATCAGTTGGCCACGGCTGTCGCCCAACGACATGTCTAACCTGATCGCGTATCTGAACACACGTCAATAGGGTCACGCGGCGTATTTGGCCGCGATGCCCTTGACTATATATACTGATTGATATATATACAGAACAGACCTGATATGCGTCCTCCAGTCGCAACGCGATTGTATCGCCGAATCGCACTCCTGTTCCCGCACGAATTCCAGATGATCTACGGCGTTGAGATCATCGAAGTCGGTGAAGCCAGCGTGGATGATATCCGCCGGCAATACGGCGTCCTCGGACTGGTGCGCCTGATCCTCGATATTGCGGTTCGACTGGTGATCGAGTATCTCGGCGAAATGCGGCGCGATCTCGGCTACGCGTTGCGAACACTCCGCAAATCGCGCGGCTTTGCGGCCGTCGGAATTCTGTCCCTTGGGCTCGCACTGGGCGTTACCTCGTCCGCCGCCAGCATGTTCTTCTCGATGTTCCTCCGTCATGTGCCAGGCGCGAGGGAACCGGACAGGCTCGTCATGATCCAGGGACAGTCTTATCCCGATTTCGAGCGGTATCGCGAGCACAGGGAACTGTTCGACGGCGCGGCGGCGTTCCAACTCCACGTGCCGTTCAACGTGTCGGTCGAAAGCGACACATCCAGCAAGACGGAACGCATCTTCGGCCAACTGGTGTCTCCAGAGTACTTCTCAGTTCTAGGGATAAACGCTGCACGGGGACGTGTGTTCAAGCCGGAGGTGGATAAGCCGGGCGATCCTCCCGCGGTTTTCCTCAGTGACCGTTTCTGGCGCAACCACCTCGGCGCAGATCCGACCGTCATCGGAAGGACGATTCGCGTGAACGGCCAGGCGGCGACGATAGTCGGGATTGGACCCCGAGATTTTGTCGGCATCCTGCCCGTTGCCGCAAGCCAGATCTTCATGCCCACAACGGCGCCGCCGAACATGCTCCCAGAGCTGGCCGGCGACGTGATTCACAATCGTGAGTCCAAGACCTTTGGCTTGCTGTTTCGACTGGCGCCAGGGGTGAAGACGAAGGCCACTGAGGCTGCTCTGGAGACAATCGCGCACAATCTCGATGCGACTTCGCTCGACCCCGCCCGCAGGATGAAGGGGCGCCGCATCCAGTTATTCCCCGCGGCCAACATCCTTCCAATACCGGAAGAGCTACGGCCTGTGTTGTTCGGCTTCGTTCTCGTGTTGAACTCTTTGATTGTCGCGATCGCGTGCATGAATCTTGCGAACATGCAGCTTGCACGCGCCACCAGCAGGCGCAGAGAGGTGGCGATCCGTCTATCCGTGGGCGCAAGCCGATGGCGGCTGATTCGACAGCTCCTGACAGAAAACATCTTTCTTTCGGTCTGCGGCGGCGGCGTGGGACTGGCGCTGGCGTACTGGCTGACGAGTGCAATCGGGAGGATGAAGCTGGGAGTTGCTTTCCCGCTGGAATTCCAACAAACGCCGGATTGGCACACGTTTCTGTTCACATTCGTGGTGGCCGTGCTGGCAGGAATCGGATTCGGGCTCGCGCCGGCATTGGCCGCGACCCGAACGGATCTCGCCTCAACATTGAAGGAAGGCGCGCTGGCGCAATTGCGCAGTTACAGGCGCTTCGGATCGCGGAACGTCCTGATGGTGTGCCAGGTGGCGGGATCTCTTACGCTGCTCCTGGTTACCGGTTTTCTCGTGATCGGATTTCAGAAGGACAGCACGGTCGACGTGGCGTTTGATGCGAGGAACATGGTTCTGTTGTCGATGGATCCGGTGCGCGACGGATATACTCCCGACCGCGCCGCTAAATACTTTGAGAATTTAACGAGCGCTTTGCGCCGAGTCCCAGGGGTGGAGGAGGCGGCCATCGCGGATTCGGAGCCGTTCGGATTTGAGATCAACACCGCAACCATGAGTGCGGCGGGGCGGTCCGGCGAACCTGCTCAGATTGTCCCCGAAGTCGGCAAGCACCTCATCGATTCGGGCTACTTTCGAGCGCTCAGCGTAAAGATGTTACGCGGCCGCGAGTTCACAGCCGTTGACGACCGGATGGAAGCGTCGCCGGCCGCTATTCGACCCGCTATCGTCAATCAGACGGCCGCGAGCGCACTCTTTGGAGCAAGCGACCCCATTGGGCGTCGAATTTCGGAAGGCTCCCGGAATTACGAGGTAGTTGGCCTAACGAAGGATCTGGCTTCACCGCTGAGCCAGACTGATAGCGGCGCTCCCAGTCCGGCTCTGTATCTTCCCCTAACACGCACCGCGTATGCACATCCGCCGTTCGGTGGCATGGTCGTGATGGTTCGCAGCAGCGGCGGGTCCGATGTGATGCCCGGCGTCCGCCGCGAGATTGCGGCTATCGACCCGAACCTGGCGCTATTCAACGTCCGGACTTTGAACGAGTACGTCGACGAGGCCACCGCGGCTGAGCGACTCGGCATGACAACGTACGGTGTATTGGGTCTGTTCGGGTTGATCCTGGCGGCCGTCGGCCTGGCGGGTGTCACGGCGTATTCCGTCGCGCGGCGGCGCAAGGAGATCGGCATTCGCATGGCTTTGGGAGCTCGCAAGGGGCAGGTGCTTGGGCTCGTCATGCGCGAGGGAACAATCCTTGTCCTGATCGGGTCCGCGCTGGGCTTCCTGGCGGCCGTGGGCCTCTCTCGAGCGATGTCGGCCGTGTCCAGCATCTTCGGCCAATCGTTCGAAGTCGGCGCGAGGGATCCGCGGCTGATAGTCGGCGCTCCCCTGTTGCTCGCATCTCTGGCAATGCTGGCTTGCTATCTACCGGCGCGCCGCTCGGCAAGAATCGATCCGCTCAAGGCCCTCCGCGAAGAATAGTTCGGGCGCGGCACGGGTCAATCCAGCATAGACTGGAAACTTAGGAGAGCCATGCCCGTCATAGTGATTCGCCCCACTTTGAAGTTCATCAAGATGGCTTATCTCGTGATACTGATCCTCGTCGGCGCCGCGTTCGCGATCTGGATCTCGTTCGCCCAAACGCCCTGGTGGGCGCCGGCCTTCGGGGCCCTGTTGTTTCTGTGGCCGCTCGCACGCCAGGTCCGGCGGTCGGCGGCCAAAGCGACCATTACGGACGATCGGCTACGGTATGAGACGGGAATCCTGAGTAAGTCGACCCGGACCATTCAGCTTCCCAAGGTGCAGGATGTGAGGGTCGATCAAACTCTCTGGCAGAGGATGTTCCGAGTCGGCAACGTCTCGATCGAAACCGCGGGCGAGGCGAGCCGGCTGACGCTGGTGCATATCGATTCACCGCAGGACATTGCCGACCTGATTATGGAACGGTCGCATGGGAGCGCAGCCGGCCACGCGTCGCACCTGTAAAGGTGGCACAGAAGCGTTCGCCGTGCGTTTTTGGTGAGGTTCCGTAAAGTCGAAGCTAGATATTGATCCCAACCCGCCAAAGCATGTACCCGACCGCCTGGCGGAAATAGAGCCACTTCTCCCGCCACCCGGTCAGTTGCGCGGCCGGACGCGGTGAGCCGTAGACCTTCATACCGCTCGCCTGGAGCATCCGCTTGACGCGATAAATGTGATACCCATCGCTGACTACGATGGCGGACTTGAGGTCCATGCGGCGCATGATTTCTCCTACTGCGGCGATGCTATATGCCGTCGTGGCGCCTTCGTTCTCAACCGAAATCGCTTCCGCCGGCACGCCGTGCTGCGTCAGATAGGAACGGGCCACGGTGCCCTCGGTGAACATCGGATCGCCGCCCGCGCCGCCGGTGGTAATGATGCGGGGAGCCAGGCCCTTGAGATACAGGAACAACCCATGGTTGAGGCGGCCTTCCAGCACGGGCGACGGCTTGCCGCGATACTCGGCCGCCCCCAGAATCACGATGGCGTCAGCGGGACGAGCTTCATCCACGGTCGACTGACGCTCGATTTGGCCAGCCACGTGGTTAAGATAGCCTAGAACGGCAGCCAGCCCGACCAGTAGCGTTACGCTAACGACCCATTTCATGATAGATATGTTTCGGGCGGTCGGTTGCCCCGATATCCACAGTCTACTGTATGGACACGGTCACAAGCTCAAAAAACCCGCTGCTGAAGAGCGTCCGCAAAGCCGTCCTGCGCGGGACGCTGACGGATGAGGGGCTCTGTGTTGCCGAGGGCTTCCATCTGCTCGAAGAGGCGCTGCGCAGCGATTGCGAGATCACGACCGTCTTCGCCGCGCCGGGAGTCCGGTCGGCGGTGGAAACACACGTACGAGGGTTGAAGCAGATCCGCGTGGTGGCGCTCTCGGACGAAACGTTCGCCGCCTTGTCGGCTACCGAGGCGACACAAGGAGTGCTCGCCCTGGTTCGGCCGCCGGCCTGGACCCTGGACCAGTTGTTCCGAGGCCACTCGCTTGTGACGGTTTTAGACGGCGTCCAGGATCCCGGCAACGCCGGGACGATTCTTCGTTCGTCCGAGGCTTTCGGAGGCACCGGCGTGGTGTTTCTGAAGGGTTCGGTGAACCCTTACAACCCCAAGTGCCTGCGCGCCTCGGCCGGATCCGTTTTTCGCGTACCGTTGGTGACCGGAATCGAAGAGCGGCTGCTGCTCGCCTCCATCGATCAGCGCAAGCTGGACATGTTCGCCCTGCTGCCCTCCGGCGTTCTCGACGTGAGCGAATGCCATTTCGAAAGAAAATGTGTGATCATCGTGGGCAGTGAAGGGCACGGCGTAAGCGAACGCCTGCGTGCCAAGGCCATTGACACGCGCATCCCGACCGTGGCCGTGGAATCGCTCAACGCGGCCCTGGCCGCCGGGATCGCCCTCTATGAGGCCCGCAAGCGACGGATGACGGGCGAGAGCTCAGTGTGAGTCTTTTCGAACAAGATGTCGTGACGCACGGCGACGACCGCAAGCGGCCTTTAGCGGAGCGCATGCGGCCGAAAACCCTCGACGAATACGTGGGACAGGAGCACATCCTGGGGCCCGGCAAGCCACTGCGGAAACAAATCGAACGCGATGAGCTGAATTCACTGATCCTGTGGGGGCCTCCGGGAGTGGGAAAAACCACCCTGGCACAGTTGATTGCCCGCATTACCAAGTGCGACTTTGTCCCCTTCAGCGCCGTCCTGAGCGGCATCAAGGAAATTAAGGCGGTGATGGCGGACGCCGAGAGGAACCGGCGTCTCGGGCGGCGAACGGTGATGTTCATCGACGAAATTCACCGCTTTAACAAGGCCCAGCAGGACGCTTTCCTGCCATACGTGGAGCGCGGGGATGTCATTTTGATCGGCGCCACCACCGAGAACCCATCGTTCGAGGTGATTTCCGCGCTGCTTTCCCGCGCCAAGGTTCACGCCCTGCGAGCGTTGACCGAGGACGAGATCATGACGCTGCTGGAGCGCGCCCTGCCGGTAGTGGGAGTCACGGCATCGGACGATCTACTGCATCAAATCGCCATTTATTCGAGCGGCGATGCGCGAACGGCGTACAACATCCTGGAACTGGCCAGTGCCGCCGCGAAGGACGGAGCGCTCACCCGGGAAGCGGTGGAAGACTCCATGCAGCGCAAGGTGCTGCTGTACGACAAATCCGGCGAGGAACATTTCAACCTGATTTCGGCGCTGCACAAATCGGTGCGGTCGAGCGACGTCGACGCCTCGCTCTACTGGCTCGGCCGCATGCTGGCAGCCGGCGAGGATCGCCTCTACATCGCGCGGCGCCTGGTTCGCATGTCAATCGAAGACATCGGATTGGCGGATCCGCGGGCCCTGGAACAGACCATGGCGGCGATGCAGGCCGTTCATTTCCTCGGCATCCCCGAGGGAGACCTGGCACTCGCCCAGGCGGCCATCTATCTATCCGTCGCGCCGAAGTCGGACGCTTCCTACAAGGCCTTGGGCGCTGTGATGGAAGAAATAGAGAGCCACGTTGCCGAACCAGTGCCGTTGCACCTTCGCAACGCCCCGACCCGTTTAATGAAGGACTTTGGATACGCCAAAGGCTATCAGCACGCCCACCAGTTCGACGATGCGGTCACGGACATGCCTTGTTTGCCCGAATCTCTAGCAGGCAAAACCTTTTATGAGCCGACCAATCGGGGAACGGAGCAGCGAATTGGTGAGAGGCTGCGGGAGATTCGCGAGCGGCGCCGCAAACCATAGGACCATCTGCCTATCGGAAGTACCAATCCCGTCTCCCGGTGTACCAGCGCAAAATAGAGCAAACTCCCCATTGAGGCGGGGTCCCCGGTGCCGCAATCTAGTGTTTCGAATGATCCTTCACGGGGGAAGAGCGTGACCACCAGTAAAGAAAGCAACGAACGAAGAGCCTCGGACCGTTTCCCGATCGAGCGGGAGGTCCGCTATAAGGTGCTCAACCGGAAGACCGGCGACGAAACCGGTTCCGGCAGAACCATCAACATGAGCAGCAACGGGGTTCTCTTCACTACGGGGAACTTTCTCGTCCCGGGACGACGGGTCGAGCTGTCGATTAGCTGGCCGGCTCAGCTCAACAGCAAGGTTGCGCTGAAGTTAGTGGCGCGTGGCCGCGTGGTACGCGCCGAAGACGCCGCCGCGGCCGTTGAGATCCAGCAGTATGAGTTCCGCACCCAGGCCGGTGCTTCCAGCAGCACAGTCGTCCAGTAAGCGACCGCCGTTCCCTCCCCGCTGTTCCTCCCCCACAGCGGATCGCCGGCAAGCTGCAGCTTGTCCTACTCTACAATCGAGGTATGATGCGCATCGCGCTGCTTGCGGCGATATTGCTGGCCGCGCTTACAGCCGATACCGTCAAACCTGCCGACGAACTCCGGCAAGCCGTCCGCGCCGGCAACGTCTACCGCGTGCGGGAACTGCTCGAACAGGGTGCACTCGTCAACAGCACGAGTCCGTTGGGCGGGACACCTCTCCACGACGCCGTCTGGGCGGGCGAAGAACAAATTGTTGACGTGCTCCTGAGTTTCGGCGCGAACGTCAATGCCCGGCACGCCGAAGCGGGATCGACTCCCCTCCATTACGCCGCCATTACCAATCACACCCGAATTGCCGCAAAACTGATTGCCAAGGGCGCCGACGTCAAGGCCCGAGACCGTTCGGGCAGCACGCCGTTGCACCTGGCGGCGAATCGTGGCAATCGGGACATGATCGAGCTACTTATTGCGCACGGCGCGGATGTTGGCGCCACATCGACGGATGGCGAAACTTCGCTGGATGAAGCCGCGAGTAAAGGGCATCCCGAGGCGGTGGAAACGCTCCTCGCGCATGGAGCAGACCCCAAGCGGGTCAACCCCGACACCGGGATGACCCCGGTTCATGAGGCGGCGGTACGCGGGAATCTCGACGTGCTGAAAGTGTTGCTGGCTTCCGGGGTCGATGTCAATCTCAAGGATCAGTCTGGTGCATCTCTCATGGACGACGCCCTGGCGGCGCGTCAGACGCACATCGTTGCGTTCCTGATGGAACAGTCGTCGTCGCCTGGTTTCGTTCCGCACGCAATGCATTACGCGGTCATGCGGGGCTACACCGAGATTGTCGCGCTTTTGATTGAAAAAGGCGCCGATGTCAATGCCATGGGCTCCGAGGGCACGACGCCGTTGGGCGATGCCGCCCTAAAAGGCCAACGCGAGATGGTCGACCTCCTGCTGGCGCATCGGGCCAATGTAAACGCGCGAAACAAGGCCGGGACGACCCCCCTCCATGACGCCGCTTTAAGCGGGAACGCGGACGTGGTTGTGCTGCTTCTCGGTCACGGCGCGGACATCAATTTGCGCGATACGGAATCGAATGCCACGCCCCTGTACTATGCCGCCTCGCTGGGCCGTACAGAAGTGGTCCGGATACTCCTGGATCATGGAGCCGACCCCAACGTTCGCACCAAGAGTGGTGTCGGCGTTCTCAAAACCGCGTTAGATAACAATCAAACGGAAATAGCCAACCTCCTCAAGAAGCACGGCGCACACTAGCGGGACACGGTTACTCGTCCATCGCTGTCGAACCGATGGCCATATGTGGATTGTTCGGCTCGCGCTGCGGCGTCCATACACATTTGTCGTCATGGCGGTGCTGATCACCATGCTCGGCGCGGTCGCTGCGTTCGCCATGCCGACCGACATCTTTCCCTATATCGATATCCCTGTGGTGAGCGTAGTGTGGTCATTCAACGGAGTTTCGCCCGACGAGATGGAAAAGCGCATCGTGACCGTCTCGGAACGGGCCATGACCATAACGGTCAACGACATTCACCACATTGAGTCGCAATCTTACAACGTGTTGCGGTTATGAAGGTGTTTTTTCAGCCCGACGTAAAGGTGGAGATGGCTCTGTCGCCGATCACGGCAATCGTCCAGACCATTCTGCGCGTGCTGCCCCCGAGGATTTTTCCCCCTAACATCTTAAAATATGACGCTTCGAGCGTCCCGATTCTGCAACTCGGACGTCGGATCGTTCGCGCTGGTGTTTCGTAATCGGAGAGGATTTCTTCCCGACGTGGATTCCGGGCAGATCCGGTTGCACGTGCAGCCCGGTACTCGCATTGAAGAATCCGAAAGATACTTTGCGGCGATTGACGATGAAATCCGTCATGCCATCCCTCCCGACCAGTTGGACATGATTCTCGACAATATCGGGATGCCGAACAGCGGTATCAACCTCGCGTTCGGGGACAATCCGGTAATCGGCAACAGCGACGGCGACATTTTGATCTCGCTGAAGCCCAAGCACGGTTCTACCGAGAACTACGGCGAGTATCTGCGCGCCCGGCTGCGCGAAAAAATGCCCGACTGCACGATCTATTTCGAGGCCGCGAACATCACGAACCAGATCCTCAACTTCGGGCTTCCAGCGCCAATCGACCTGCAGATCAGCGGCCGGGATGCGCCGGACAACTACCAGGTCGCGCAGGACCTGGCGCGAAAGGTGTCATCCATTCCCGGCGCGGCGGACGTCCATCTGCACCAGGTGGTGGATTACCCCGAGGTTCGCGTCAACGTGGACCGCTCGAAGGCCGACCAACTCGGCTTGACCGAGCGCGACGTTACCAACAGCCTCCTGATCTCTCTGAGCTCCAGCGGCCAGGTAGCGCCGAATGAATGGCTGAACTATGTGAATGGCGTGAATTACCAGGTAGCAGTGCAGACTCCGCAATACCGGTGAACTCGTTCGACGCGCTGCTACGCACGCCCATCTCGAGTCTTGGCAGCAGCACGACAGGGAATTCCTCGGCACAGCCGACGACCGGCAGCACATCAAATTCATCGCAGTTTGTCATTCAATACCAGAGCTACCTCTCGCAGGCACGGTCGACGGAGGTGGTAGCGCGAGCGAACTACTTGAAGGCAAAGGCGGCGCTCGATCGGGTGTGGGAACCAGCCTGGAATCCCAGGGGATAACTCTTAAGCAAGCCTTCGCGGGAACGCTCTCAAAGTAAGAGTCTTACCTCCATGGAGGTGTTCCCTCAAGTTTCTACCCTAGCTGCCGATATAGGGCATGAGTGCAGCTCACGGAAATAGCACCCGAGTTGGCGGATGCGGCAGATGTACTCAGCGATCAACTGAGGGTTCATCTTCAGCGCCTGGCGGTGTTTCTGCTACCGCACACCGATGCGCTGGAACGCCGTTTCGTCAACAAACTAAAGGCGCTGGATTTCGAGCCGAAGATACGCCATGCGCTAGTGGCACTCACCACGGGATCGGCGGCCAAGATCCTGGCAAGCGGGCGGCCGCCACTTAAGTTCATCGAGCAGGTGGAATACAATGGGCGGCGGCTGGCGAAACTGAACCTGGCTCCCAGTAGCATCGTTGAGGCTCTACAGGAGTACGATCGCTTACTGACGCCGGTGTTGCGGAAGCTGCTTCCCAGCGAATATGCGAACTTCCAGTGGGTGCGGGAGCAGCTACATTTTTGCGTCATTCTTACTCTCAACAACGCGTTCTACCAGGTCCGGGAAGCGGAAACTCAGGCGTTTTACGAGCTGTTCCGCGTAGAGTTGGAATCCCGCAACCTCGACGAGCTGCTGAACCGTTTTCTGCGCACTCTGTTACAGGTTTGTCATGCGGATGCAGGCCGGCTCTACCTGTTGAACGATCGGAGGACAGCCTGGGTACTGCGGGCGAATGCCTCGGCCAAAGCCACCAAGCCGCGTCCGCAATTGCTGGAAGTGGCTAACCGCCCGGCGCGCATGAGGCAACTCGCCAAGGCCCGTCAAATCGATCCATCGGCCGGCGCGGGGCAGCATTTACTGGACCCGTCGTGGCGAGGGCGATTCAAATCCTGTTGGTCGATCCCCTTAGCCGCCGGAGGGAAGATTTCCGGTGTGATGCAGTTCGGATTTTCGAAGGAGTATGAGTGGTTGCCGCGCGAGCAGGAGCTGCTGGCGGCTGCAGCGGAACGGTGCCTGATGGCAGCCGAGAAGGCGCGGCTGTTGGAAGACCTCGCCGCGCGGGAAGAGCAGGTCCGGCAACTCGCGGAACACATGCTCCACGTGGAAGAGATGGAACGTCGGCGCATCAGCCGGGAACTACACGATGAAGCAGGCCAGTCGCTGCTGTGCATTCGGTTGCAGATGGAGCTGCTGGAGTCCTCCCTGCCCCCGGAACAGGCCGAAGCCGTCGCAAAGCTGAGGGAAGCTCGCGATCTCACGGAACGTACCATATTGGAAATGCGCCGGCTGATCGCTGCGCTAAGCCCGGCGGTGCTCGAACAACTGGGGCTGGGAGCGGCGTTGCGGCAGTTGGTGAATCGCTTCCGGCGGCTGCATCCCGTCAGGATCAAACTCTACCTCGCGCGTCTGGGGCGATTGCCTCAAGGCAGCGAGATTATTGTGTACCGGCTGGTACAGGAATGTTTCAACAATATCGGCAAGCACGCTCAGGCAACTAACGTAAACATTTCGGTGAGTTCTGCCGATGGGATGGTTAAGTTGGCGGTAGAGGATAACGGCGTGGGCTTCGATGTGGAGGAGGCGCTCGCGCGACGGGACTCATTCGGTCTTTCGGGGATGCGGGAACGGGTCGCCCTATTGGGAGGACGGTTCGAAGTGCAAAGCTATCCGAGAGCCAACCAGGAACCAGGCGCCATCGAAGCACTGGCTTCTGTGAAGAAAAAGGGTAAGGGAACAAAGATTTCTATAACGCTCCCACTGGCCGCCGATCAGAATGGCTGGCACGAGAAGAGAGGGGCGAGACTTCCGGCGCGGCCGCTGGAGCGGAAGCGGGCAAGTGCGGTAGGAGCCTGAAACCGGCGTAAGAAGTGTTGCAGAAATAACTTAAGATCGGGCAAAACGATATGGCTAAGATTCGGATCATGTTGGCGGACGACCACACGTTATTCCGCCAGGGCATCAGAACACTAATTTCCGCCGAACCTGACATGGAAGTTGTAGGGGAAGCGTCAAACGGGGGAGACGCCGTGGACAAGTCAGCCGAGGTCCGGCCAGACGTCGTTCTGATGGACATTGGCATGCCGGGTCTGAGCAGCTTTGAAGCGACGCGTCAGATCAAGAAGAACCGGCCGGAAACCAAGGTTCTGTTCCTCACCATGTACGACGATGAGGATTATCTAGTGGAAGGCATGGAAGTCGGCGCCAGCGGTTACGTCCTGAAGGACAGCCCCTCGCAGCAGCTTGTGGCGGCCGTCCGCGACATTTGCCGCGGCGGCAGTTATCTCAGCCCGCGTATGCTGTCTCAACTCGTTGACGACTTCCGTTCTCGTATCAAGTCCGCAAACCGCCTGCCGCGTTTTGCAACGCTCACCACCCGCGAGCGCGAAGTCCTCAAAATGCTCGCCGAAGGTAACTCCGTAAAGGAAATCGCCTGCGACCTGAACTTGAGCGTGAAAACCGTGGAAGCGCATAAGTTCAACCTCATGCGTAAGCTGGATATCCACAACAAAGCGCAACTGGTTCAGTACGCCATTCAGAAGAAGATCATCAAGATCCCGAATCTCGTATAAGACCAGGTTGTCGATTTCGGAGACAAGCTTCAGCCTCTCAATGTAGAATCGTCACAGATGGCAATTGTGACGAGGCGCGCCCTGCTGACTGTACCCTTGGTCGCAGCCGTAGCCGACACAACGCCGCCACCTCGCCTGCCAATTCGAAAGGCTGTCGAGTTCAGCATGCTCCCTAAGAACCTCAGCGTGCTGCAACGCTTCCAACTCGCCCACGACTGCGGCTTTGAACAGATCGAATGCGGCACCACGGACGAGCGCGGCGCCGCCGAAGAGATCCTCGAGGCCAGCAGAAAGACTCGTGTAGGAATTCATTCCGTGATGAACCGCGATCACTGGAAGTATCCCCTTTCGTCGCCCGATCCCGCAGTTGTTGACAAAAGCATGATGGGGCTTGAAACGAGTCTTCACAATGCCAAACTCTGGGGCTGTGACACGGTTCTTCTCGTGCCTGCAGTTGTAACTTCGGATGTGAGTTACAGCCAGGCCTGGGAACGGTCACAAGTGCAGATCCGTAAGATCCTGCCGCTGGCGCGAGAACTTCAGATCATCATCGGAATCGAAGAAGTCTGGAACAAGTTTCTCCTCAGCCCTCTCGAGTTTGCGCGTTACGTCGACGAATTCCAAAGCCCGTGGATTCGCGCCTATTTCGATGTCGGTAACGTCGTGATCTCAGGCTATCCGCAGGACTGGATTCGCACGCTGGGTAAACGAATCGTAAAATTGCATTTAAAGGATTTCACCTTCCAAAAGCGCGTCGCAAACTTTGTGAACCTGCGCGAGGGCGAAATCGACTGGAAGGCAGTTTACAGGTCGCTGGCCGAAATTGGCTATCGCGGAACCGCAACCGTTGAACTCGACGGCGGCGATGAGGCTTACCTGCGCGATGTAAGCCACCGGGTTGACCTCATTCTCAGTGGGCAATAGAACGGAAACGGACCGTTTGTAGAGCTATCTAATCAACAGGACAAGTGTATGGGCAAATTCTTGATTGGCCTCGTCAGCGGGATCGTGCTTTCAATCCTCGTAGCGTTCATCGCGGTGTTCGTGCTGCTCCGCTTCGCCGCGTCTTTTGGCGAGAAGGCGCCCACAATCAGCGACGGTTCGACCCTTGTCTTCAGCCTGGAAGGTGAAATCCCCGAGAAGGCGCCCCCTGAAATCCCACTGCCGATGTTCGAGGATCAGGCACCCGTCACGATGCACCAGGTTTGGCAGACCTTCCGCAAGGCTGCCGCCGACCCGCACATCAAGGCGATCATGTTCGAACCCCGCTCACTGGCCGTCGGGTGGGGAAAGCTCGAAGAAATTCGCGGAGAGATGCTGCAGTTCCGCAAGTCCGGAAAGCCGCTCATCGCCTTTCTGCGTGGCGGCGGGGCCAAGGAGTACTATCTCGCCACCGCGGCCGACCGCATTTACATGACGCCTGAGGACCTGCTCGACCTGAAGGGCTTGCGCGTTGAAGCGATGTTCCTTAAAAATACCCTGGATAAAGTGGGCGTTCATGCCGACGTGGTTCACGCCGGTAAATACAAGGACGCCGGCGACATTCTGACCCAGACATCCATGACGCCCGAGACCCAGGAAGTACTCAATGCGATCCTGGACCAGTATTACGGTGACCTGGTTCAGGTCATCGCGGACGGGCGCAAGAAGACGCCGGACCAGGTACGGAGCATCATCGATAACGGCCCTTTCATGGCGTCCGATGCGCAGCAAAACGGCCTCGTGGACGCGTTGGCATTCGACGATCAGGTCGCGGGAGATTTGCAGAAACGCCTCGGCCAAAACGAATTGAAAAAGGTACCGATCCGGTCATATCTCAAGGTCCCCGCCTCGTCTCTCAATCTCGAGGGAGGCCAGCGTATCGCGCTGATCGTCGGCGAAGGAGAGATCACACGAGGCTCGCCAACCGACAACCCGAATGATCAATCCGGCTTCACGTCCACGGCATTCGAGAAGCTGCTGCGGACCGTAGAGAACGACTCCACTATCAAGGCGGCTGTGATCCGCATCGACTCGCCGGGAGGCGACGGCATCGCTTCCGACGATATCCTGCACGAAGCCCAACTGCTCAGCCACAAGAAGCCCGTCGTCATCTCGATGGGCGATGTGGCCGCGTCCGGCGGCTACTTCGTCGCCATGACCGGCGATCCGATAGTTGCCTACCCCAATACACTGACCGGGTCCATCGGCGTCATCACGGCGAAATTCGATCTCAAGGGTCTTTATGACAAGGTCGGAGTACAAAAGCAGTTGCTCACGCGAGGCCAGTATGCCGACCTGGATTCGGACTATGAACCCCTGACCGGGAAGAACCGCGACAAGATCACGCAGGAGGTTACTGCCTTTTACGACCAGTTCAAAGACCGTGTCGCAAAAGGACGGAAGAAGCCGATCGACCAGGTGGAGACTCTGGCGCAGGGTCGCGTCTGGACGGGCCAGGAGGCCAAGCAGAACGGCTTGATCGACGAGCTTGGCGGCATCGACACGGCGATCGACCTGGCCAAAAAGCGGGCGAACATCGGCGCCGGCGAGAAAGTCACTCTGGTGGTCTATCCTCCCCGGCAGACCATTTTCGACCGCTTGTTCAGCCACAGCGACGACAATGCCGCGGTGGAATCGAAGATCAGCAAGCTGCTTGGCGGATTCCCCGTAAAATCACTGACCCACGGCGGCTTCCTGAAACTCATGCCCTACACGATCAGGGTCTACTGATATCGCGCATGTTAATCTGACAGTCTGCGCATAGTCATAGCTACAACACAGGTTCCTTTCGTAACTGGCGGAGCCGAGGTTCACGCGACGGAACTGCGGAAAGCGCTGGAAAAGGCCGGCCACGACGTCGATCTGGCGGCGATTCCGTTTAAGTGGTACCCGCCGGAGCGGCTTCTTGACAGCATGCTGGCCTGCCGCGCGCTCGATCTGACGGAATCGTGCGGCACCGCGATCGACGCGCTGATTGGCCTCAAGTTCCCCGCATACTACATCGAGCACCCGCGCAAGGTGCTTTGGATACTGCATCAGTATCGCGAGGCTTATGATCTCTGGGGCCACGAATTCAGCGGTCTGCATCGGTACCCCGCCGGTCTCGCGGTTCGGGATGCCATTGAACAGGCCGACCGCACGCTGATCCCTCGCGCGCGAGCCGTTTTCGCAAACTCGGGTAACGTCGCCAAGCGCCTGAAACGATACTGCGGCATTGAGTCCGAACCGCTATATCATCCGCCGCCGAATTCCGAATGTTTCCGCTGCTCCGAACCACAGCCTTATTTCTTTTTCCCAAGCCGGATTAATCGCATGAAGCGGCAGGATCTGGTCGTGCAGGCGCTGGCCAGAACTAAGAACCCGGTCCGTGTGCGCTTCTGCGGTTCGGGAGACGACCTTGCCTATGCCGAAAGCCTGCAGCCACTCTGCCAGCAATTGGGAGTCGCACGACGCGTCGAGTGGCTGGGCAGCGTACCGGAGCAGGAGAAGATCGCGCAGTACGCCAACGCCCTGGCCGTCATCTATCCGCCTCTGGATGAAGACTACGGCTATGTGACCTTGGAGGCGATGCTGTCTTCGAAAGCCGTGGTGACGTGCTCGGATTCCGGCGGCACCCTGGAGTTTGTGGTTTCGGGTGAAACCGGCCTCATAGCGGAGGCGAACGCCGATTCGCTGGCCGCGGCACTGGATCAGCTTTGGGATAACCAAACCCGGACTCGGAACATGGGGAAAGCATCCAGAGACCATTACGACGATCTGGGTATCACCTGGAAGCACGCTATCGAGCGGCTGCTCTCATGCGTTTAGCCTGGTTTTCACCGCTGCCGCCGGCCCGCACCGACATCGCACAATTCACTGCCCGGGTCCTGCCCGCGTTATGCGAGAGAGCCGAAGTCACCTTGTGGACGGATCAACGTGAGTGGGACTCTGCCATTGAAAGCCATGCGCCCGTCGAATGCTTCGACCGCCAAGCCCCAAACTGGCCACGCCTGAATGAATCGCGGGCCGCGTTCTATAACATCGGCAACGACGCCCGTTTTCATAGCGCGATTTGGGAGGTCTGCCGGCAACGGCCCGGATTTGCCGTCATGCACGACGTTTTCCTGCACGACTCGTTCTCGTACCACTACAAGAAGCTGGACGACAAGGGATCGTATTTGAAGGTCCTCGGTGAGAGCGGCCGTGAGGACGGTGAATTGCATTGGGACAATGTCATTGGCGTCGACCAGATGGCAGAGAAGTATTCCTGCGCGCCGTACGTTCTCGAATCGAGCCTGGGTGCAATCGTCCACTCGCGAGCTGCTGCCCGCACGTTACACGATGAGGTGGACCTACCGGTGGAGTGCTTACGGCTTCCCTACCCCGTGCCGGCTCCGCCCGCGAGGGCTCCCGCATCGCCTCCCTGGCGAATCGTAGTATTCGGTTTCCTCGGACGCAACCGGTGTCTTGAACAATTGCTGCGCGCCCTGGCTTCCCACGACTCGTTCCGGTTGGATATTTATGGCGAGTTGAACGACCCCAGCGCTGTTTCGCATATGCAGGACCGTGTCACCATCCACGGCTTCGTCCCCGAAGAGGAATTGGATGCCGCCATCGCTTCCGCGCATTTGGCGATCAACCTCCGCTTTCCCACTAAAGGCGAAGCTTCCGGAAGCCAGCTTCGCATCTGGAGTCATGGCGTACCCAGCCTCGTGACGCGAACCGGTTGGTACGAAGAATTACCCGAAGAGACAGTCCTTTTCGCTCGGCCAGAGGCGATGGTGGAAGACATTCGAGCTCATCTTGGCCAATTTGCCGCATCGCCGAAGCGTTTCGCTCAAATCGGCATGAAAGGCTACGAATATTTCGCAAAACAGCACTCGCCCCAGCAATACGCTGACGAGCTGGTGCGAATCGCTTCTCAAGCCGAGCGCTATCACCGCCGTTGGAACGCGCTACGCATGGCCGACCGCGTCGCTGAAGGGCTTACCGGCTGGTTCGACAGCCGTGCCGTGCCTGGGTACGTGGACCGCCTGGCGGAGGCAATTCACGGCACTTTGGGATTTAAGTGACCTAAGTAGCTACCTGCCGCAACCCGGCCAAAGCTTCCCCGGTTTCATTCTCCACGTCGGCATGCAGGCTGTTCCCATGCGCGTCCATCGTGACAATCGCGGCAAAGTTATTCACCTTGAGATGCCACATGGCCTCGGGAATCCCGAACTCCTTCAGAAGGTGAACGCCCAGCACCTTCTCCACGGTGCGCGCATAATATTGCGCGGCGCCGCCAATGCCATTGAGGTACACTGCGCCGCATTTCTGGAGAGCAGCCAGCGTCTTCGCTCCCATACCCCCTTTGCCAATGACCGCGCGCACGCCGTATCGTTCCAGCACTGTCGCCTGATACGGCTCTTCACGACTGCTGGTGGTCGGCCCAGCCGCTTTCACAACCCAGGAGCCATCCGGCTCTTGCAACATCACCGGGCCACAGTGGTACAGCACAGCGCCATGCAGATCGACCGGCGGGTCGTTCTTCATCAGGTATGCGTGAACGTTGTCGCGTCCCGTGTAGACCTCGCCCGAAATCAGAACAATGTCCCCGACGTGCAGGGCACGAACGTCAGCCTCCGTCACCGGCGCGGTCAGGATCACCTCGCGTCCAGTGAGCGGGAATCCCTCCACACGAGCCATCCGTTCGACCGCACGATCCGGGTCGCGATATAACCAAGCCGTGATGGCTCCGCTGCCCGCATCCAGCCGCACGCCAAGCCGCCGAAACGCCCAGCAATCATAGGCCACCGAAACGAAGAAGCTCGCCGGAAGCCGATTCGCCGCGCCAACCTTGCAGCCAATGAGCGACACCTTTCCGCCGAAGCCCATGGCGCCGACTCCGAGCCGATTCGCCTCCTCCATCACTTCCGCCTCGAGTTTCGCCAGCTCCGGCAGCGGGTTCACATCGTCCAAGGTGCGAAACAACTGCATCTTGGCCAGGTCATATCCGTGGGCCCGATCGCTGCCAATGCAGACGCCAACCGCGCCCGGCGCACATCCCTGCCCCTGCGCCTGCCACACCGCGTGCAGGATGCATTTACGAACACCTTCTATATTGCGATCCGCCCGCCCCAGGTGCTCTAACTCGCAAGGAAGCGAATACTGAATATTCTTGTTCTCGCATCCACCGCCTTTCAGAATCAGCTTGACCTCAATCTCATCCTCTTCCCATTGCTCGAAGTGAATGACGGGAGTCTCAACACCGAGGTTGTCGCCGCTGTTCTTACCAGTCAGTGAGTCGACGGAATTGGGGCGCAGCTTACCACGCCGGGTCGCCTCCGCGATCGCTTCCCGAATCACGGCTTTAAGCACCATCTGGTTCACGCCCACCGGGGTGTGCACGACAAACGTCGGCATTCCCGTATCCTGGCAAATCGGCGCCTCGTCTTCCGAGGCCATGTCAATGTTTGACGCGATGATCCCGAGCGCCTGCGAGGCCTGCGTGCCCGACGTTTCATTCTCCAGTGCCATGCCCATAGCCGCGCGAACGTCGGGTGGCAGGTTTGTGGAGGTCTGCGTGATCAATTCGATGAGACTGTTCTTAAGAAATTGCATTAGAGTTAACTCAACCTAATTTTTACCTGGGCAGTGAGACCCGGTCTGACAGCCGTCGATGGACTCGTGAACTCAACGAACACATGAGAAGTCTGCACCTCGCGTACAGCGCCCGCAATCGGCTCGGAGATTTCCGCTATCTGGACCAGTGCAACCTGTCCAGCGCGGATGCGCGGCAGGTCTCTCGGGTCAGGATCTACAACGATCTCCAGATTAGAAAGGTCGACGGCGACACGGAAGAGGTCAGTCATCGATGGGTCCACCGGCTCACCCGGATTCCCTCGCCTTGCCACCAGAAGCCCGTTAACCGGGGAGCGCACCTCGCCGGCCGCCACCTGCGATTTTGCAACTTCCAGGTCCTGGCTCTTCGCTTCCGCGAGTTTCTTCGCGGTCTCAATCTCATTGGCGAGGCTATCGACGCGATCATCCGCTTTCCGCGTTAATTCGCTCTGGGCCTCATTGTCTGCTTTGGCCGTCTCGAAATCCTTCTGTGCTTTTTCATACGTGAGCCGCGGAGTGGCGCCTTCGCGCAACAGCAGTTGCTGGCGCTGGTAAGCCTTTTCCAAGCGCTCGAACTCAGCCCGGGCGCGCGCCGCTTCAGACCTTGCACGCGAGGCTTCGAGGCGCGCCGAAATCAATTCCGCCTGCAACTCTGTGATATGTGTATTGGCCCGCTCGGCATCGAGTTGAGCGCTCTGTTCGGTGGAATCGAGCTTCGTGTTTTTAATGCGGGCGAGCACTTCGCCTTCGAAAACCTCGTCGCCTACTTCCACCAGAAAACGTTCTAAGTTGCCGTCCACAGGAGCCGCAATCGCAACGGTACTCCTGGGCTGGACACGTCCCGCCAGAACGATCTCGGAAGGGAGTGGAGGAGGTGGCGGAACCTGGTGCGATGCCGCCTCAGCTTTCGCGCGAAACTGCTGCCGCGTGTACCATGCGGACACCGAACCCGCGAGAACGGCCAGCAATCCAATGGCGCCCGCAACCAGCCACTTCCGTCGCATCCGGTTGCAGTTTAGCGCACTTCATCAGGCGGGGCTTGTTTCGGCTTCGGCTTCGTCTGGGGCTGAAACGACCATGAACGGGCTGCGGGATTGATACGCGGAGCCGCCCGCACCGATCTCTTCCATCAGGCGAGCTAACTCCGATCTCTCCACCCACGTCAGAATGCTGAGCCCGAGGGCGAACTCATGCTCCTGAGGCTCACAATGACGTACTTCACCAACCATTAAGTGATCGCCGATTTCCAGCTTCATAACTTCACCGATATCAACATGGGAGTTGAGAACGATTCTCATTCCATGCTGCGAGATATCCACAAAGCGCCCTGAATGTGGAGGCGTATCGTGCTCGAGAAGCGTGGCTGAAACGGGTTCATCAAAGGCAAAGCGGTGATCGGAACGGCGATCCATGGAAACAGAATGACGAAAATCTGTATCCAAAGGCAATAGATCGAGGGTTACGAAAAGAGGACGGGGAATGACGTAGTCCGATATGAATGCAAGTACCACGATGTAAGGCGAATCCCGCCGCTTCGGACAACACGTCGCGTTCTGAGCGCGTAGATCGAGACATTCTGGCGCATGTCGCATGAGCCAAGAGTGTGTTGCGAACACAAACGCCTTTTGTTCACGACGTTTTTTGGATGTGAATCATTTGGCGGCGCAAATGCTTAGAAAGGGCGGGCCACTCATGCGATTCAAACAACTCACTCGTACCGCCATCCTGGGATTCTTCATATTCTTTGCTGCGGATTCCGCTTTCGCAGATAACTCTAAAATTTCGCCGGACCTGCTGCCTTACCTGTCGAATCCTTCGGCAAACGTGAATGTGATCGTGCAATACAATGCTCCGCCTGCTACTACCGGCTTGTTGGGCGGTTTACTGGGCGGGGTGTTAGGTCTTGTTGGCGGCGTCGTTCACACGGTGTTTTCGCTGCTCTCCGCGGTATCCGCGACTCTGCAGGCCGGCGACATCATTACGCTTTCGAACCAGTCGAACGTGACCTATATTTCTCTCGACCGGTCGTTAGGCGCCACTCTCGACTATGCCGTGGATGCGGTGAATGCGCCCGTGGCATGGAAGTACGGTTATGACGGAACAGGGATCGGGATCGCGGTCATCGATAGCGGCATCTATCAGCATGAGGATCTCGGCTCGCGGGTGGTGTACCGGCAGAGCTTCGTGGGTGGCAAGAACAATGATGACTACGGCCATGGTACTCACGTGGCCGGCATCTTGGCCGGTAGTGGAAAGGCATCCAATGTACCCGGCACACTGCATTTGCTGCGCGGCGTCGCGCCCAACGCGAATCTGGTCGATTTGCGAGTTCTCGATGCAAACGGCTCCAGCAATGACAGCGCCGTGATTGCAGCTATCGAAAAGGCCGTGTCACTTAAGAGCCGCTACAACATCCGGGTCATCAATCTGTCGCTTGGCCGGCCAATTTTTGAGACCTGTAACCTCGATCCGTTGTGCGCCGCTGTCGGCGCAGCATGGAAGCAGGGAATCGTCGTTGTTACAGCCGCGGGCAACCTGGGACGGAATGGCTACGGAACAGTTCTCGCTCCCGGCAATAGCCCTTACGTGATCACCGTTGGAGCCATGAAGACGGAGGATACCTATCCACGCACGGACGACTTGATCGCGAGTTACAGCTCGAAAGGTCCAACCCACATTGATGGAACTGCGAAACCCGATGTTGTAGCGCCTGGCAATCTTGTTGTCTCATTGTTAGCGCCGGGCAGCACATTGGCCGCGACATATCCTGCGAACCTTGTTCCACCGTCCTATTACGGCAGCGGCGCTTACGCGAGCGGACCTGCCCAATACTTCCGCATGAGCGGCACCAGCATGGCAACGCCCGTGGTAAGCGGCGCCGCGGCACTTCTGATTCAGGAGGATCCCAGCGTCACGCCTGATACCGTCAAAGCTCGACTGATGAAGACTGCGTATAAAGCATTTCCTGCGAGCAGCACGGCATATGATTCGACAACTGGTCAGAGTTATACCAGTCAATATGACCTGTTCACTGTCGGGGCTGGATATATCGACATAGCCGCAGCAATCTCAGACCATGAGGTGGCAACAAGGAGTGCGGCGTCGCCCGGATTGTCGGCGAATCTGGTCACACGACAGATTTCAGTGTTGAGCAATCCTTCGCTCCTTTGGAACAGTTCGTCGAGTTGGAGCAACGGAGCAGTTTGGGGTACGAATGTTTTCGAGCCCGGGCTTTCGTCTACCGGCGCGGTCTGGGGCACCGGAGCTGTTTGGGGTACCGGCGCGGTATGGGGAACAGGCGCGGTTTGGGGTACTGGCGCAGTCTGGGGCACAGGTGCGGTATGGGGTACTGGCGCAGTATGGGGAACCGGCTCGAATATGGAGCAGTAGGCATGGAGCCTCGGGAAGAAATCCGTAGCTACCAGAGTTTCGAGACGACTTTCGTTCTCGAAACTCTGCTGCGTCACGGTTTTGTTGGGCGATCGCTCTTCTTTCAGGCATGTGAGCAGAGCGGACCTCGGATTGCACGGATGTCGGCAGGTGCAGTCATGATCCGCAAATTGAAATCCGGAGAATATCGCCTTTACTCGCGAAAGAAAGATGCCCGCACGGGGCGCCGCCGAAATCTGGGAACATTTTCCAGCCGCGAGGCGGCGCAACAACATGAACGCGAAGTGCAGTTCTTTAAGCGCCGCGGATAAATGTAATTTCGACTCTCTTGCGCTAATATAAGTAAGTATTCCAGTCTGCCTCGCGCGGTGGCCACCGCTTTCCCCGCCTACTTAAGGCCGTATACGAGAAAACCCTGATTGACTCATCTCCGAAGTCCATGGTAGTTTCTTCATTCGCAGTCAATAGTACCAATAGGAAGCTGGCCCCATAGCCAGCGTATGTAAGCATGCGACGCCCTCGCACGTTATGAGCAAGCGTGCGAGTCAGCAAGCGCAGGGCATGTAGGTGCACGGCACACACCAGTCAAACGGGGAGTTCCAAAGTAAGCGCGAATCCGGCAAGGCGACACCCACAAGTATTCCGGTGACACGGCTGGATTGTGCCCAGATCTTAAGAAAAGTGCGGTCCCCGCGGTGGGCGAGGACCGCATCTCGGATACCAGGTTAATGGTACCCTACGTGAGCAATTCCATTGTACCTGTCTTTCGAGTTCTGCTAATTCCCCACTCTTAATCACAAATCCGACTCGCGCCTGACCCGCGCGACAGAAGCACAGGAGGAGTGTCATGCAGGTACACTTTAAAGCCAGGTCTATTCACCACTTCCTGGCAGGCGTTGTTCTCCCGACGTTTTGTTGCTTTGCCCAGACAGATCCCGGCCCTCGACATGGTCCGTCCGGGGCAGGCAGTTATTTCCCCACGCTCAAGTTAAGTGAGCAGGCCGTCTTCGAGCAGGCCCAGGCGCGATTCGCCGAGGTAGACTCGGTTTCGGGAGGCATACCCGGCGAAGCAGGTACCGGATTGGGGCCCACATTCAACGGCAACAGCTGCGCAATGTGCCATGCCCAACCCTCAATGGGTGGAAGCAGCCCCGGCCTTCGAAGCCCGCAAAGCCCGGTTGCCAATCCCCAGGTCGCGCTCGCCAGACTTCACAGCGCCAACAATACGCTGCCCTCGTTTATCACCGCGGACGGGCCGGTTCGCGAGGCGAGATTCGTTACACAAGGCGGCAGAAACGCGCCGCTCGACGGTGGTGTCCACGGTCTATTTACGATCGCGGGACGGGTCGATGCGCCGGGATGTACCCTCGCTCAGCCTGATTTCGAAACTCAGCTTGCGAATCATAACGTGATCTTCCGCATACCCACACCGACGTTCGGGCTTGGATTGGTGGAGAACACGCCTGATAGTGTTCTGCAGGCCAATCTGGCAGTCAACGCATCGCAAAAGTCCGCGCTGGGTATTGCCGGACGTCTGAATACGACTGGAAATGACGGATCAGTCACTCGTTTCGGATGGAAAGCCCAGAACAAGTCGCTTCTCATTTTCGGGGGTGAAGCCTACAACGTGGAGCAGGGCGTTTCGAACGAGGTTTTTCCGAATGAGCGCTCGGCGGTTCCGGGGTGCGTTTTCAACGCTACACCCGAGGACGCCACTAACTTCACCAATCCCAGCAACCCTGGCAGTCCGACGGGCACCGCCTCCAACATGTCTTCGGATACGGTCAACTTCGCGCTGTTCATGAAACTGCTGGCGCCGCCCACACCGGCGCCATCGACGTCTTCAACACAGAACGGCCTGTCTCTTTTCACCAGCACAGGCTGCGCGCTTTGCCACAGCACTTCATTGACGTCGGCCGCATCGAATTACACCGGCATGTCAAACGTGACGTATCACCCCTATTCCGATTTCGCGATCCATCACATGGGAACGAATCTGGCCGATGGCATTAACCAGGGATCCGCGGGACCTGACGAGTTCCGCACCGCGCCGCTGTGGGGTGTCGGCCAGCGGTTGTTCTTCCTCCACGATGGCCGTACGTCGGACTTGTTACAGGCGATTGAGGCGCACTTCAGCTCAAGCAACTGCAACGACGCGTCAACCGTTCAGACCACCGCGAACTTCAGTTGCGGATCGGAGGCAAATGCTGTCATCCAAAGATTCAACGCTCTCGCGGCCTCGCAGAAGCAGGACATATTGATTTTCCTGCGATCGCTCTAAGAGCCACGCTGCTCGATGAAGATGCCCCGCGACTCTGCACGGCAGATCGCGGGGCGCTCTCTTTGTTGCCTCCGCCTGCGCAATGTGCTGGAATAAAAACTAGTTGAACATATAGATCCGACATCCCTTTCAGCAGTCCCGCCTAAAGTTTTCAAATGTCGGGCCTGAACGGATACCTCGAATTGGAGCCTTGCCGTGGAGACCGCTAATCGGAAGCTAATACGCCCATCCCTGGACGAGTTGAAGGACCGTGTGAACCGCCGCAATCCAACCACCAAACAAAAGGTCGTACCCCCAGACCAGACAAACGCAGAGAATTTCTATTACGTAAAGCAAATGCAGACCAAGACGCCTATGGTGATCGTGCTCCGGGACGGCGAAACCGTGGAGGGGATCATCGAATGGTACGACAAGGGCTGCCTGAAGGTAAATCGGGAAGGCCAGCCCAACTTGCTCCTTTTCAAACCCAACATTAAATACATGTACAAGGCGTAGTGCCCTTCAAGGATTCGGCCAGGGTAGTGGCGCTGCGTTGCGCTGTTCTCACTACCGCCGTCCTTGCCTGTTGCTCTCGTCCTCCCGCCGACTGGTACTCTCCTCCCGCTCAGCGGCCACCACTGGATCCCGCCGCGCAATGGAGCATGATCGTAAATACAGACGACCCTGCCGCGGATTCTCATTTTGTAAAGGATATCGAGGCATCTTCAGGGCCCTCGTGGCGTTGGACCCGCGAGGAGCCCACGATGAAGATTCTGCTTCCATCGATTGAGAGCGTTACGCTGGTGGTAGACTTCTCACTTTGGGAAGGCACGCTTCGCTTCACCGGCCCCGTGGATGTTGCGTTCTCCGTCAACGGCAGGCTCTTGGAACGCCGGCACTATGTCTCGCCTGGGTTGAAGCATTTTGAGAAGCTCGTGCCGGCCGAGTGGCTCTCGCTGCAGAATGATACGACGGCCTCGGCCCGCATCGATCCCATCTACACAGACAAAAACACCGGCACAAAATACGGGTTTATTCTCACTCGAATTGGCTTTGCGCGGCTATGAAAGAGGTTCTCTATATCCTCTTCGGCGCCCTTTTCACGGTTGCGACGGCTTGGGCATTGGGCGGTTTACTGTTCCAGCGCTTGCAACTGCGGCTTCGCGGAGGAGAGCACGGTTCACTTGCCTTCGTCACCGGCGCTTCTTGCCTGAGCGGGATCGTTTTTCTTCTCTGCTCTGTGCACGTCGTTTACAAGGGCGTGTTCCTGGGTTTTGGAACGGCCATCCTGCTCTGGGCCGCGAGGAAGGACGTTCTTCGCAGTGGCAGTGAAAGAAAGCCGACCCCAATACCACGTGTTTGGCTGACCGTCTGTGGCGTTGCGTTTGCCGTCTACGCTGCCATTTACGCCGTCTACGCCATGGCTCCGGAAATGAGTCCCGACGGCACGGCTTATCACCTTGTGTATCCCGCCCGATACCTGCGGTTCCACGGTTTCCATCGGGTGACCTGGGACATTTACGCGAACATCACCCAGGGTGTCGAATTACTGTACTTGTTCGCGTATTCGTTCGGCCGGCAGTCGGCGGCCGCATTGGTGCATCTCAGTTTTCTGATTGCCTTGCCGTGCATGATGATCGCTTACGGCCGTCGATTCGGCATTCCACTCGCCGGTCTGGCAGGGGCCCTGTTCGTCTTTGTTTGCCCGGTGGTGGCGATCGACGGCACCACCGCTTACAATGACGTCGCGCTGGCAGCGGTTGCTTTCGCTGTGTTTCATCTGCTGCAAATCTGGGATCAGGAAGGCGACTGGCGCTTACTTGTACCGGCTGGACTGCTCGCTGGATTTGCGTTCGCGGTTAAGTACACCGGATTTATCGCGGTGCTCTATGCGGTTGGATTCGTATTGTGGAGAAGGGGAAAGACCAGAACGCAGGCGAACCCGCCGGCGCCACGTGCGGTCATCATCGCCACGCTTGCGGCCTTCATGGTTCTGCCGTGGCTGATCAAAAATGCAGTCGTTGTGGGCGACCCGTTAGCGCCATTCGCGACGCGCCTGTTCCCGAATCCATACGTGCATACTTCCTTTGAGGACTCCTATCGCCAGTACTACCGTCGTTACACGCTCACAAGTTATCGCCAGGTTCCGCAAGAGGTGACGTTCAAGGGGGAGGCGCTCAACGGCCTGCTCGGACCGCTGTTCCTGTTGTCGCCGCTGGCGTTGTTCGCGCTCAAATGGCCCGCCGGCCGTCAACTCCTGCTCGCCGCCATTGTCTTCGGATCGACATACTTCTTAAACATCGGGACGCGATTCCTGATTCCAATGCTGCCATTCCTTTCGCTCGCGCTGGCGGTCGTGCTGTCGCGCGCCCGCCCGGTCCTGCTCGCAGTAATCGTCGCGCACGTGGTGCTCTCGTGGCCAGGCGTGGTGAAACAATACTGCTCGCGCTGGGCCTGGCGACTGGACGACTCGATACCTTTTAGCGCCGCTTTCAGACACGAATCTGCAGATACCTACCTGTCGCGCAAATGCCCCGGCTACCCAATGGCGCGCGTGATCGAGCAGGCTGTACCGAAAGGCGAGAAAATCCTGGCCTTCACGCCGATTGCTGCCTCCTACACTTCCCATGACATCCTCGTGAATTATCAGGCAGCTCCGAACGAACTGCTGGGCGACATGCTGTTTAACGCGCTCTACAGCGAGCGACAACCCACGTCGATTTCGGAGTTTCAGTTCGCGGAGCGTGAGTTGCGTCGTATTCGACTGGTTCAAACCGCAGGCGGAAACGATGTTCGGTGGAGTGCGTCGGAAATCCGCGTGTTCGATCGAACGCACGAGCTTCCACGTGACCCGGCATGGCGCCTGCACGCCAGTGTGAATCCCTGGGACGTCCAACTGGCTTTCGACAATGCCGCCGTCACGCGATGGGATAGCTGGCAGCCTGCGGCGCCCGGAATGTACATTGAAGTAGACTTCGGATCGAGCTATAAGATCGATGCGGTGAGAATCGAATCGGAGCCCCAACCAGGGATAAGCATGAAACTGGAAGGACAGGAACCAAGCGGACGCTGGATGGAATTAAGCCGCGACGCTAACTGCCGCCAGCAGCGGATGACTGTCGGCATGCGCCGGGCGGCCACCGCCGAACTCAAGGCGCGCGGTATCCGCTATGTCGTCGTCGATTCGACGGATGCTGTGGCTGGTGACTTTGCCGCGCACACCATGTATTGGGACTTGAACCTGATTGCGGAACGGGGATCTTCCCGTCTGTATCGGATCAACTGACAAATGAGCGAGTACTTTCTCGGCATCGACGGTGGGCAGTCGAGCACGACCGCATTGATCGGCGACGGTTCGGGGCAAGTCATCGGCTACGGCCGGGGTGGGCCCTGCAATCACGTGGGTGCTTCCGAAGGCCGGGCCAAATTCACTAGCGCGGTCCAGACCTGCGTGTCAGCGGCGTGCGAGCGGGCGAGCCTCGATGAGTCGTCCGTGCGGTTTCGTTCGGCATGCTTCGGCCTGAGCGGCGGACCTGCCGACAAGGAGGCCATCCTGCGCGAGATGCTCCGCTGCGATCAAATGGTGGTGACCCACGACGGGGTTATCGCCCTTTCGGGTGCGACAGGGGGTGCACCCGGGGTGATCGTCATTGGTGGTACCGGCTCCATCTCGTTCGGCAGAAATCGCGACGGAAAATCGGCACGAGCCGGAGGCTGGGGATATATATTCGGCGATGAGGGCGGTGGATTCGATATAGTCCGGCAGGCACTTCGCGCAGCTCTACGAGCCGAGGAGGGATGGGGTCCGCCCACCGTTCTGCGAGATGTCCTGCTCGAGAATGTACCGGCGCAAAATGCGAATGAAATTCTGCACCGCTTCTATACAGTCGAATTTCCGCGGTCGCGGGTCGCCACCCTGGCGAATGTCGTAGACGAAACAGCTAACCGCGGTGACCGAATCGCGGCGCAGATACTCGACAAAGCTGCACAGGAATTGGCAATGCTGGCCGCTGCCGTACGCCGTCAGATTTTCACGCCGGGCGAACCGGCGCTGGTGGCTTTCATCGGCGGGGTTTTCCGGAGCAAGCGCTTACTTGAACGCTTTCGAACACTGGTCGAGCTTGAGCCCGGCAACCGCCTCGTGGCCCCGCTTTACGGCCCGGGTGCTGGCGCCTTGATTGAGGCTTATCGGACGGCCGGACTGAACGTGACAATTTCCAAAGTTCCGGAGGTGGAAAAACAATGAAATGGCTTTCTGTCTTACTGACTCTCGGCGTCTGCTGCGCGGCCGAACCGGACTGGCCGGCGCTTGAACAGCATGCCCTGGAATTTCTGCAGTCCTACGTGCGTATTCCGTCGATCAGTCCGCCGTCGGACACGGCTGCGGCCGCCAGGTTGCTCCAGGCCGAACTGGAGCGCAATGGTCTTCAGCCGCACCTTTACGTAAGCGGGCCTATCGGCCAGACGAACCTAATCGTCCGGCTCAAGGGTCGCGATTCCTCCCGGAAGCCTCTGCTGCTGCTCAACCACCTCGACGTCGTTCCCGTGGACGCCAAAGCCTGGAAAGTCGACCCTTTTGGCGCGGCTATTCAGGATGGCTACATCTGGGGACGTGGAACATACGACATGAAGGGCATCGGCGTGATGCAATTAATGTCTCTAATCGCTCTTCACAACGCCGGCATCACGCCGTCTCGCGATATCGTGATGCTGTCCACGGCAGACGAGGAAATGGGCGGGCAGTACGGCATCCAGTGGATGATTGCTCATCACTTCGATGAAATCGATGCCGAGTATGTGCTGGATGAAGGCGGCATTGGATCTCGTGAGGTCCTCGCGCCCGGCAAGCTCATGTTCGGGATATCGGTGGGAGACAAGATTGTCTTCTGGTTGCGGCTTCGGGCGCACGGCACAGCCGGGCACGGATCGCAACCGATTCCCGACAACGCGAACGTCATCCTCATGCACGCGATCGAAAAAGCCATCGCTCTCCCGGAAGGCGGAAAGCAAAATCCTGTGGTGGAGGAGATGCGGCGAGCAGCCGGTGGGCCAATGGCTACCAACAAATTCACTTCCGCCATTCAGCGAAACACGATTTCGTTGACCACCCTCACCTCCGGCGTCGGCTCACCCCCCAAATCGAACGTGATTCCTTCGGTGGCCGAAGCGACCCTGGATTGCCGGTTGTTGCCCGGCACGAATGCGGAGGAGTTTGTCTCTGAAATGAAGGCCCGCATCAACGACCCGCGCGTCCAGGTGGAAGTGATTACCCAGGCGCCCGATCCTCCCCTGAGCCGCAGCGATACGTCGCTGTTCGCGACGATGCGCGAGGCCTTGCTGCACTACAATCCGGGAGCTGTGGTGACTCCGATGCTGGTGCCCTTTGGAACCGATTCGGCATATCTGCAGATGCGGGGTGTAACGGCTTATGGATTCACTCCCATGGTTATTGACGCCGCCACGGCTGCCACAATGCACAGCGATTCGGAGCGCATTCCGGTATCGGAATTTCACAAGGGTCTACGGATCTATTACGAGGTGCTCAGCCGCTGGTGACGTTAGCAGCCCCTGGCAGAAGTCTTTGAGAGCGGCATGCCCAGGCGAAACTGCCTGCCACCTTTATGGCTCAAAAGGTTGCGAGCCAAGGTGGGGAAGGCATTCAGCCCGGCGTTCAGCTTGCCCGACTTCTGCCACGGGCTGTTAGGGCGCGAAGTATCCACTAATGTCGAGAAGCAGGTTGGTGGGGCCTGTCGCAAAGACGCTGATTGAGCCGTTGGCTCCGGCGCGTACGATGGCCGCGTTTGCGGCGATGGGAACAGCGATGAGACTCAGAGTGGCCACGGCCGGTCGAGGCATTCCTGTGGGCCACATCGTAAAATACTCGAGCGGCCCTATTGGCAGCATTGTCGTATTGAACGCATAAGCTTGAGCCGTGGATGGGATGCCACAGCTGGATTGCAGGATTTGAAGGTCCTGCGTCTTGCCGAGGGACAGCGATTGCGTCATGCGCGTCCCGGTTTCGGTACCACGCGTATCGACTACACGGCAGGGCGTTAGCGTATTCAAATAGGTTGCTCCCGATGAACCCGGCGCAGCGAAATAGCCATTGACATCGATAATCACGTCCGCCTCATTCGATACGGTTATACTGACGGCGCCATCCTGTCCGGCGGGTATGATGGCTGCTTTTGAAACTGCGCGTCCGTCAGGCGAATCGAGCGAAGCCAAGACAGGTTGCGTCTGGCCGGCCGGCCAACTCTTCAACCAGTCCAGCTTCCCGCGCGGCAGGACAGTGAGATTGAAAGAATATGCCTCGGCTGTGTTCGGAATCCCGCACGGGCTCGACTGAATGGGAAAGTTGCGAGTCTTTCCAGCGTCAATAGCAACGCTCCTGCGGGTATCCACCGCTCTACATGGCGTTAGGGGGTAAAAAGCGAAACCATGCGCTACTTCCGCCGGCGCGAAGAAACCATTCACGTCAATGCTTACCTCCGCCGCATCGCTGACGAATACGCTGATCCCACCATTTCTTCCGGCGCCGGTAATCACGGCGTTCGAAACCGGGTGGCCATCCGTGGAATTCAAGGTCGAAATGGAAGGCTGCTGCAGGCCCGCCGGCCAGACACTCAGATATCCCAGGCCCCCGCGAGGAACGGCTCTCACATCGAGCGAGTAAGCCAGGGCTGAGTTCGGAAGATGGCACGTGCTGTCAGCGATGCGAACGGCACGAGATGATCCCGCTGGTAGGCTCATATCCACAACCCGGCAGGGTGCGACCGGAATAAAAACGAGGTGAGAGCTCGGTGTAGGGGCGAGCCATGCCTTAAGAACGTTGTCCGTCAACTCGAGAGCCAATGGCGAGGCCACCACGACGATCGCCGCAACACTTTGGCCGAGTCCGCGCTTCCAGGTGGCCGCGAGCAGACAAACCAATAAAGGACTATTAACGCGAGCGAAACTGTTCGCGTCGTCCCAGATCAAAGGGCTCTGGGAGAAAAGTAGCAGGACAGCAAAGAGCGAACCCAACAATAGAGCCAGAGTGCGAAATCGGTTCTGAAACCCCAGCATCAGGGTTCGGCCCGTCGTCCAGAGCAAAACAAGTACGGCGGCCATCGACGCAATTCGGAAGGCGCCCGCGGTCCCGAAAGAGCCGGGCCATGCGAATGACGCAAAGAAGGGAGTGATGAATCCGAGCGGCGCGAAACCATGTTCGGGCGCTGTATGCCACTGCAGATATAGATTCCAGATGATCGCCGGCAACACGCTGGTGGCGATGGTCGCAGCGAGACGTAATTTGCGGTCGCGAACGAGCCAGACGACCGCGGCGACGATAACTAAGATGCCGGTTTCCTTACTCAGTGCTGACGCCGCCAACGCAAGCCATGCGGCCGTCCAACGCTCTTCGCGTATCGCCAGCAACACCACCAGCAACAGGGCTGCGGCACCCATGTCTGGAGTCATCCGCTCGATGGTCGACAGGGTTGCGGGAACGGCTAAGAACAGCAAACCCCAAGCAGGGGATCTACCTTCGTGTACGGCAAGTCGCGCCAGACAAAAGGTGCCAAGGCCAATCAGCAGCCAGCACACCAGAAAAAAAGCTCTATCGATATATCGGGACTGGCCGGCGGCAAGCAGGTACGCAAGGCCAGGCATCAGGATTCGCCGGTAGCGAAACCGCGGCGCATCGATGAAGCGGTCGTAATGGCGGGACAGCCATGGATCGTGCGCAATGACCTGATAGTGCTGACCGTCGTATCCGAAGCTGCTTTTGTGAACATACTCTTTCTCCTGGATTTCAGGAGGGCGTTTTAATCGGTCGCCAGCCACAAACAGCGCCGTCCAGTTGCCTTGAAAAGATTTGTGCACTATGAACCACTGAATCAAAACGACAGCCGCAATGGCCGCTATGGCGACAATGCCGCTGCGAATCAGTGAGGAGGACCGGAGCAAACAGCTAGTGTAGCTTCAGGAATTCAGACTCGCGCCAGGATCTCTCTCTTAATTTTTCGGATCTCGCTCTCATCGCGCTTGTAGAAAGTCCACTGTTTAATTCTCTTGGGCCGGACCAGGCCCGCGCGCACAAGAATGGCCAGGTGCTCGCTAGCGGTCGGCTGGCTAACGCCCAGTTTCCGCGCGATGAGCACTCCGCAAACACCATCCTTCACGAGGTCGCCGTCGATTTGGGGCGGAAAGTTCGCGCGAGGATCCTTCAGCCAGTCGAGGATCTGAAGCCGGCGGTCGTTGGCCAGCGCGCGCAGGGCTACTTCTGTGGTCATATAGACAATTAGCCAACTAACTAACTATACTATCGGAAGGCCAGAATGGAAACGCACCAGAACGATATCAGCCGGGACCGCATTGCGGCGACTTATCCGAAGATACGGCCCTATGTCCGCCGAACGCCCGTCATCGACATCGCGGGTTCGGATTTCGGTCTGGATTGCAGCCGCCTCACATTGAAACTGGAGTTGATGCAGCACACGGGTTCGTTCAAGGCTCGCGGCGCCTTCACGAATCTCTTGACGCGCCCGGTCCCGTCCGCTGGTGTCGTTGCCGCATCGGGCGGCAATCACGGTGTCGCGGTGGCGTACGCCGCGATGCGCCTTCGCAAGCCTGCCCGAATTTTCGTACCCAGTGTCGCATCGCCCGCAAAAACGGCGCGCATCCGTGAATACGGCGCCGATCTCGTTGTGATCGGCGAAAGGTACGCCGATGCTCTGGCGGCCAGTGAAGAGTGGATCGCGCAATCGGGCGCCATGCCGGTGCACGCATTTGAGCAGGTGGAAACACTCCTGGGACAGGGAACCGTCGGGCTCGAATTTGAAGAACAGGCTCCCGATCTCGACACACTGTTGGTCGCGGTGGGCGGTGGCGGCCTGATTGGCGGTATTGCTGCATGGTATTCAGGCCGGATAAAGATTGTGGGAGTCGAACCGGAAGCTGCTCCGACCTTAAGAATGGCTTTCGATGCTGGGCACCCGGTAGACGCTCCGGCCGGTGGAATCGCAGCGGATTCGTTAGCTCCCAGGCGTGTCGGAGAGTTGATGTTCCAGGTTGCGAAGGCGTACGTTGCGGATGCGGTGCTGGTTACGGACGATGCCATTCAAACAGCGCAGGCGATGCTCTGGAACGTCTTGCGAATTGCGACCGAACCCGGCGGCGCGGCAGCTTTTGCGGCGCTGTCATCCGGCAGTTATCGGCCCTCGAACGGCGAGCGGGTGGGGGTGCTGCTCTGTGGCGCCAATACCTCTGGCGTTAGTCTTTGAGCGGTGAGGGAACCAGGGCGGATTCATTAGGAATTGATATACTGTGAAGGACCAGCGGCGCGGCGCTATCGTCTAACGGTTAGGACGGAGCCCTCTCAAGGCTTAAATACGGGTTCGATTCCCGTTAGCGCTACCATATTTTCAACAACTTGCAGCCGCATCCGGCGTGATTCCCGTTAGTTGAAGCGTGCACAGGCCAAGTTCCGCGCTCTGTGATCACACATTGATCACACAATTTGGTCGATACCTGAAGCGCATTGAAAACGAGACTGCCGACGGCTGGTTAGGGTCAGCGGCGTAGTAGGGATTACTTCGGGTCTGGTTTTGGCAGCGAGTAGACGCGCAGTTCGCCGGACTCAAAGCTCGCGTAGCGTGATCCATCTGGCGACAAAGCCGCGCGTCCGTTCTTCGGAAGCCGGCGATTCACAAGCGGGGCTTGCGACTTCCGATCGAAGACTATCCAGCGGCCATCGTCGCTGCGGTCGTCGCACGAGGCGAATGCAGCGTACCGAGACATGTCCGCGGTCGCACTCCCTACCGACCCGCAATAATCTTTGGGAATCCACGGTAGCAGCTCCGCACTCTGATCTTTTTTCCAGATGACTAGTTGCCCTGCCTTGCTTTCCTTCGTGCTGACTTGTCCTGCAACGCTTCCGTCGGCCAAGATGCCCAGTATCTGGGCCGTGTCACCGTCCCGCAAACGAATTTGCCAAGTCGTTCCATCCTCACCCTCCGCGTTCAGCGTGCAGCGTTGCCTGGCACCGACATAAACGATTCCGGTCGAGGTATATTCATTCGGTCGCAGCTCTTGTTGACACGTCATGTAGGCTATTTCCGAATCGCCAAACTTCCTGTCACGTGCATCTATTGGCCAGTTCTGTTTCCATTGCTTTTTCTGCGAGGGAGGAGAGCCATCCAACACATGGTAAGTCCGCGATTGGCCGAGCGTGAAGCCCTCCTGAAATACCAGAGCGTGACTGACGAAGGTCGTTTGCTCAAGGAAGCGATCAAGGCGTGCGACGTCTTGCAGCTTCGCATCCAACAAAAGCACGGCCGACTTCGATTCGTTCCTGCCTACTCTGTCAAGATTTACGGACTGCAATCTGAACAGCAGGGTACCGCCCGGCCCAGCCGATGCCTCGCCCTCTGCCACGATTTCTCCGTACCCATCGGCAGGATAAGGTAGGTCGCGCTTACTCTTCAGAACGCCGGTCACGCTGAACACAAGCAGTCGTGCGGACCCGTCGACTTTGCGGTCAGCCGCGGCCCGTGAGCTAGGGCTTGTGTTGAAACCAATAACGATGTCGTCTCGGTCAAGCCACACAACGAATCGATACCCGATAATCGTTCGTGGTAATTCCTCGCTGCGCGAAAAAAAGTCCCCGGGTAGCCCCAGCGGTTTGAGGTCGACCCGCACGTCCGGCGCCGGCTCAGGTTCTCTCTCAGCATGTTTCCTTGAACAACTGAGGAACAGGGAGCACATAGCCGCGATTGAGAAGATTGCCACCGAGAGCTTCCCAGACAATCTGCTCTTATGCATTCCTCCTACCGGCGTCGCTGTCAGCCGACTGATCGTCACAAGTCTGAGTATGCCAGAGTCGCGATTAGTGGAATCAGCCGGCTGAGTAGCGCCGTTTGCTCTTCAGGTCGAGGACGATGATTGCAATTTCTTTGATCACACACTGATCACACCGGAGGGCTCCATGCGGTGGTGCTGGCTAAGAAAAGCTGGGGCGGGCCGCCCACCCCAGAGTGCTCTTCATATCGACCACCTGTTTGCGCGCATGGAGCGTCTTAATGCGTACGAAGCCAAGACGAACGCCATGACGAGAATCGGATCGAACCTATCCCAGATATTGCCACCGCCATTCAGGTGTGAATAGAACGCCAGTGAAAGGTCGATCGCGAGACCAGCATAAACCCACTCGGTCAATCGAGGAAAATTAGGGATCAGAAGACCCAAGCCCCCAAGGATGTGGGTCACGCCAATCAGAGGAATGATATAGAGCGGGTACCCGAGCTGCTGATTGGCGATCCTCCATTCGCCGGGGTCGTGTAGTACATATAAGCTTCCGAAGTACACCCAAATGAAGGCGACGAGGCCGGTTATCAGCATCGCCGCTATTTGAGTTGCTCGACCTGACCGGGCGGGTTTATCTATCGTGTGTTTAGCTTTCATATTGCTTGCCCCGGACTTACGCGTTGCCGGAGTTCTGCGCGGCCGCAAACACATCGCGTGCGGACGTCGTACCCGCTACGTGTTCCGTACCCGTGATTCCCAGGCTCATCCATCCCGCGTTAACACTCTCAAACATTTCCTCCGCCGGTCCCGTGTGGCCCTTGGGGACGCCGAACTGCTCGAACGCTTCCGCCCACGCTGCACGCGGGACTGCAAAGGCTCTTACGTCGCGTTTTAGGACTTCACCCAATTGTTCCGCCACTTCATCCGCGCTTACCATCGAACCCAACTCGATAACGCGATGCCCTGACCACTCCGGCCCGGTCAGGAGGTTTGCCACCTCTGCGCCAATGTCGTCCGACGCGACCATTGTCGATTTCCGGTTTGTGGGATTGTAGAACACCGGTAGTGTTCCACCCTGGGCGGCCTGTAGGCCGAAAAGAAAGTTTTCGAAAAAGCCACCTGCTCGCACAAATGCAACCGAAGATGGCAGGCTGCGAAAGCCTTGCTCCAAGAGTGACAAGGCCGTAATCATCCCCAGCCCGCTTGTTCTGTTCGCGCCCATCGAAGAGAGCGCTACCACCCGCGGCGGCACTACCCTGGTCAGCGCCTCGGCATAGTTTGCAATCACACCCTTTGCTTCTCTGAAATCGGGCGAGGGCGCCCATACAGCCGGCAACATAACGAACGCGCCCTCGACGCCTTCGAGCGCTGCCTCTATGGATGTCGCATCGTTCCAGTCTCCATCCACCAACTCCACACCTCGGTCTGCCCACTTCGCCGCTTCCTCGCGATTGCGCACCAGTGCTCGCACCTGTTTCCCCTGCTTCAGCAGATGCCGCGCGGTGGCGCCCCCAACCTTTCCATTGATGCCCATGACTAAATACATGCTCGTTTCTCCTTTTGCCTCGTATTTGGCCACCCATCCAAATGAGTGACCTAACCATTGGACGGCCACAAAAACCATTGGTTGCAAAATAATCAATGGTTCATTACCAATGGTTGTAAACGATCCCGTGGTTGTAAAAAGTTTCAAAAGCGACTATCCTGATCGAAGTGGCATCCACATCACCAAGTCGCCGTGTAGAGCGCAAGGAACGGCTGCGGGGCGAAATCCTTGCGGCGGCCGGCAGGATGTTTGCCGAACGCGGCTACGAAGCCGTGACGCTTCGCGCGATCGCGGAAGAGATCGGCTATACGCACGCCGTGATCTACCAGCATTTCCCTGACAAATGGCATATCCTTGCCGAGTTGAGCAGCGAGACGATCGGTCTGCTGATTCAGGACTTCGACGCGACTGCCGCTAAACATCCCGCACCGAAGGAGCGTCTCTTCGCGACCTCACGCGGCTTCATTCAGTTCTGCACCGCCCACCCACAGCAGTTCCGTAACGTCTTCTTCGGTCCTGAGAACCGCAACGGTGCCCGCGCTGGGCAATATATCGACGACATTGGCAAGCCTTTGTTCCAACGTTTCGTACAGCTCTTTTTCGATGTTGCCAGGGATGAAGGATTGCCAGGCAGGGATGACATAGTGGTAGCCCACACCTGGTGGTACACGATCTTCGGCCTCGCCACGCTCATGGTGATCCAAGGGGTTGTGCCTGACCGGCCTGAGCAGACTCTGGTGGTCGAGCAAACGATCGCTACGCTTTGGGCGGGCGTTCAGGTTGTTCCGCGATTGCCGAAGAGGGCGGCCTCCAAGCGGTCCGGCCGATCCAGCGACGCAAAGCAATAACAGCTCTGTCTGATCAGGAGTCGTCGGAGGTGTGCCCGCGGCGTTCCAGGGGAAGAAAGCGGCGGTCGAGCTGGCGTAGCGGCTCAAGAGAAACCAAGGAATGATTCTTTCTTCATTTCCGCACCCCGCCAAAGCTGGGAGCGCGATCACCGCCGCCCCTACTTCTGCGGCTGGAGAGTTCGGCATCGTCACGTCGGGCTGTCAACGGCTTGCCGCGGTCGCCCGTTGGCCGGTTAGGATCGACGCGCGAATGCGGCAGTCGGACCATCGGCAGCGTCGGCCTCATCCCCGAGGTCCATGGCTGCGATTAGACCGCTATTCATAGTGAATACGTGGAGAACTACGCTCTCGGACAGAACATACCCGTGAAGGTTCCTGACGAGTTGGCGCACCCTGACGTGATGGCCGCGGCAGGCTATCGCTGGACGGTCATTCCGCTCGCGGAACGCAAAACATACATGGCCGCGCAGGAAAGAGCGAGCGTCGAGGAAAACATCGGACCGTTCGCGGCTTTTCTTGCGAAGCTTGTCAGGGACCGACTGACCGGTTCGCCGTTGCCAGAGATTCCGGCGACCTAGGCGGCACTGAAATCCTTAGCCCAATTCCGTGTACATGATTTGTACAAACGGCCTGAGATTCCTGCGAACACGGTGGTTCCTGAGATTGCGGTTTCAGTAACTTAAAGAAAGCACGAGAAGGCGGAAAATCCGGGTTCGATTCCCGTTAGCGCTACCAAATACCTTAGACTCAATAAGTTAAGGCCGACTGTACAAAAGCAGGATTCGAGATTCGATTCCCGTTGATGATTTTCCTTCTTCGTTTCGTAGCTGTCGCTCGTGAAGCCCGGCCCACGGGACGCGGTAGGTGGCCCAACGCCGATCGATGCCACCCTTTGGGAGCAACAGCATGAGAATTCCTTTACGGCTTCAGGTGGCCAAGTGACTCGGGGAAGTTTCGTTGCTGTCCCTCTAAGCAAGTCTCTTTCAGGCGCCAGGTGCTTGCAGCAACTTAGATCTGGCCGCGACGATCGTTGGAGCCTTACTGACACGTTGTCAGGCTAAGCATTGACAGCACTGCACAATTTGCCGCGCGAACTTTGTTGACGAAGTCATACTTCGGCGTGTCCGTTGTGTCCAAAAGGCCAAACGCGAAGTTCTCACCGAGCACCAGACTTCCCGTTGATCCTCCGCGGCCTGTAAGCGGCTCATCGTAGTAGTCGAACAGCATGGCGCCGACGACATACTTATTCGCAGCCGCGCTTGCCAGCTTGAGAGCATGGGCGTCGCCAGAGGCCGAATCCGACAACGCCATCCCTTTTGTATATTGGTTCCAACCGAACCCACGCGTCCCGCCGTAATCAGCCGGCACGCCCCAGGCGCCAAGCAAGACCGGCTTATCGGTTGTTGCGAAAAGTTGAAGGAGCGTTGAGTCGAGCGGCCCGGGCGCAAAGTCGTCAAACCCTACCACATCGCTGTATTTCGCGGCGATCGGCCAATCGTACAGCAGTGTCGGATCACTTGACAGAATCCAACTTCCGAAATAAAGATGATTCTGGTCGATGTTCTGGACCCTGTCGTGGAGGAGCTTATAATAGGCGTCTTCGTAGAACTCCCGCAGGCTTTCCACGTCCGCTGGCGGAATCTTATTCACTTTCGGTACGGCGTCAAACAGCTGTTGTTCCGTGGTCGCCGAAATGTTCCAGGCCCCGTCCAACTCGGCATAGCTACCGTGGTGGAGCCCGTTGAGAGCGTAAAGCATCAGGCTCCGCTTCGCAGGCACGGTTCCCCCCATTTGCAGGATGGAGCCGATCTCTGAACTGTCGATGATCTCGTCCTTCTCATTACCGATGCTCCAGCCGACAACATTGCGATCGGTTACGTGCGAGCCGATCTGCTGCCGCAGGACGTCATCGAGCTGAATCACGGTTTGCGGATCGAACGGGTCGGGGTGCGACACGAGATTGGTAACTGCGTAGAATCCCATCGGAACCTTCGAGGCGTCATGCTGCAAAACCGGAAAAGAAGGGTGCGAGAGTACTGGATTCTCGACGAGCGGCTCCTGGGCGAAAAACTTTCCTTCTCCGCTGAAGGCCCAGCTTGCAAATCGGATCGTTTCCAGATCATCCGAAACCTGGGTGACCGTGCACGGGGCCTTGGGACAAGCGGCCTTAGCCGGAGGCGGAACCGGCAGAACACAGTTATTTTCGTCCGTAGTACAGTACTTTCTTATCCGATTGGCCGCAATGAATGAGAAGGCGGTGTTATTCATACTGTAGGCCGACCTAAAGAGCGTATTGGCAGGGGGGAGCGAATCGAAGAACTGCCCTCTCGTGTCTGATGGCTTGACTGGCGTCGAATAGGCGTCCATTGAGGTGACACCCAGGTAGAATAATGGATTCCCCAGCGGCGAGGTCAGAAACCAGCGATCGCCGTGAAGGACAAAATCATAGTAGCCGTCTGTCTTGTCACTGGTCCAGGTACCCGTTATGCCGCCGTATGGATCCACATTGGAAAGTGCCTTGTTCTCCTTCAGCCAGGTTTGTTCCGACGCAACAGTGGCGTTCAGATCACTCTTACTCGAAATCTTCCCAGTCCAAGAGGCTGCGATGGCTTGCCCGTAAGTATCAATATAGGGTTGAAACACAGTTGGGTCGGTAACCACGGGATCCAATTGGAACATGGCGGTCACCGTCGTCGTCCCGACGGGGCTCTTAACCTCTGGAAGCAAAGTAAACCATGGGGCCGGCCCTTGGGCCAACACGATCAAGGGCATGGGAACTGGGCTGCCGCCGTTTGGCTGCAATGTCAGGTCCTGGAGGCCGCTGAGGGAAAGTGATAGCTGGCGGACCACGTAATCCGCTGTCGCGCCCGGCGCATCTTGTTCATACGAAGCCGCGATGGTCCCGGAATCCGGAGTATAAATCGCATTCATCGAGGTGCTCTGCCTGGCGGAGGTGGAACTGAGCGTAAGCTGCTGTAAGTCTCCCCCGAGCGCTTGCACCTTCGTATTGTTTAGGACGGCGGTCACCGTGTAAACCGTGGGAGGCGTAGTGCCCACCTGCCAGGAACCCCCTGGCTTGAGCCTTACACTTTCCGTGCCGACCAATAACTCCAGGTCGATCTCACCAGACTTGCAGTCAGTGCCTGCCTTCTTTGGAGTCTTCAGAAACAACGAAAAACTCGAGGTCTGCGCCAGGTACAGGCGGCAGTTGGCCGACGCAGCCTTCGCGCTCGACGTTCCGACGGTCACAGTTTCATCGTGAGGGGCCATCAAGGTGGAGGAATCGGACCCCGTAATCTGCTGACTCGAACCGGAAAGTGCGGACATGGCCATCAAGAGCATTGCCGCCGCCGAACTCCGCCATCTACAAACGATATGGGTTGCCATTTCCCTCTCCCCCCGTGATGACTACTGGAGGGAATTGTAGCCGTGACTGGGCGGCCGGCAACTATGCACCCTGCTAGGTTTATTAGTGCGGCAGTGCCCCGATGGCCTACGTTACCAGTCGCTGCCGGAGCGCCTTGGCTACGGCTTCCGACTTGGAATGCACCTGCAACTTCGCGTAGATATTCTGCATGTGAAAATTGATGGTGCTGAAGCTGACACCCAATTCGGTGGCGGCGCTCTGATAGTTGTGGCCTTCGACGAGCAGCTTCAGCAGGCGCAGTTCGTGCGGGGTGAGATCGTAATCGACCCAATCCGGCGGGCGAATCTGACGGAATAGCGAAATCACCCGGCGCGCAATCTCCGGCGACATGGGCGCCCCGCCGGCCAGCACTTCGGTGATCCCCTCCAGAAGCCTGGCAGGTGGTGTCTTCTTCAGAAGATATCCGGAAGCGCCCGCGCAGAGAGCACGAAAAATCCGGTCATCGTCTTCATAGACCGTGAGGACTACCAGCAATACCGCCGGATAGCGCAGCCGCAGCTTCGGCAATCCTTCTGTGCCCGGCATTCCGGGGAGCCCGAGATCGACCAGTGCCACGTCCGGTATTTCAGTCCAACGTCCCGCCAATGCGTCCTCCATCGAGCGGAAGCACGCGACACAACGATAACCGGGCGAGCCGTTGATGAGCGTCTGTAGCCCTTCGCGAATTCGACGATCATCCTCGATAATGGCGACGCCGATGGGACTGCGGGCGGTGGTATCGCTGGCGGACAATTTCTTCAGACTACACAAAGATCCCCTCTATTTCCCCCTCAACGCTGCTAGGGTCCGGGGTGCCGTTAGGCGTATTTCCATCTCCAACACTGAGCCTTCACCCGGCGACGACTGGAGTTTCAAGCCTGCACCGAGCGAAGCCGCGCGCTTCTGCATGTTAATCAGCCCGCGGCCTTCGAATTCCGCGCCGGAATCGAAGCCCCTGCCGTTGTCCCGGCAGTGCAGGATGAGGCGATTATCGAGCCTCGCCAGGCCGACCTCCACCTTCGTGGCGGCAGAATGGCGCACAATGTTGTGGATCGCTTCCTTGAAAACGAGAAACACCTGTCGGCGGACGTAGGGGCCGAGGCGCAGGTCGTGTTCCGAAAACGAGGAGCGGAATTCCAGCGCGATCTTGTGGCCGGCGAGCAGGTCACCCGAAAACCGGCGCATCCTGTAAACCAGATCAGTCAGATGATCGTTATCCGGGTTGATGGCCCACACGATGTCGCTCAGTGAGTCCAGGACCTCGCGCGAAATTTCGGCAATCTCACCGAGGGTTCCGCGGGCCGACCGTTCCGGGACATCAGCGGCTCTTTGCCCGACTTCGCTGAGAATGACGATTTGTGAAAGGCTGGTAGCAATGTCGTCGTGCAGGTCGTTGGCGATCCGCGCGCGCACGGCGGCGACGGCTAGCAACCGCGAGACCCGGTAACGATGAGCGCCGTACAGCAGCAGCAGCGCGGCCACCGCGGCAGTGGAGATAAACCATCCCGTCTGCCAGAACGGGGGCGGGATCGCGAAAACGATCGTTGCAGGCGCTACGCTCACCGCGCCTTCACTGTTTACGGCGCGCGCCAGGAATCGATACCGGTGCGGCGAGAGGTTCGCATAGATCACGGAGCGCTGGTCGGAAGGAGTGCTCCAGTCGACATCCGCGCCTTCCAGCATGTACTGATAGCGCAGCGTCTCTCCTGGAGAGTAGCTGATCCCCACGAAGTCGAACCGGATCGGCCGCAGGGGGAATCGCAGAGCCGTAATGGAAGATTCCCCCGCCTCGGAAATTGGATAGGGCACGCCACCGATGCTGATTCCCGTCACCAGAACGGGGACAGGCGCCAGGGGCGGATCCCGCCTTGGCGTCAGCCGTGAAACGCCCAGCGGCGTCGCAAACCAGAGATCTCCAGCCGCATCCCGATACGCCAGTTCCACCTGCCCCGGGGAGAGGCCATCGGCCGCCGTGTAGTGTTTTACGCGCCCCAAACCATCGGACTGCGGCTCGAAGCTGTCGACGCCGCGCCCCGTCGCCGCATAGAAACGCCCCCATCGATCCTCGGTGATGTCGCTGATGAAATCGCTGGAGAGGCCTTGGGAACTGCCATATGTCCGGAAACTGATGCGATCCCGCGCGGGGTCGTCCACCCGGGACAGTCCCCGGCTCCCCGCGATCCAGAGTCTTCCCGCCGAATCCACATAAAGCGATTCCACCGCCCCTGGTAGTCCGTCCGCCAACGTGTAGGTGGTGAATCGACCGTTCCGAAACCGGGCCAGAGATTCGTGGTAAAGGCCTATCCAGAGATCTCCGCCGCGATCTTCCGCGAAGGCAGTAGGCATCGGCTCCGGCGGCAGTCCATCGGATCGGGAAAAAACGTGCGGCCGTTGGGTCGCCCGATCCCACCGGGCAAGCGGGTCCACTCCGCCATCGCTGACGCCCACCCAGATATTCCCCTGTTTGTCTTCAAAAATGCGGAAGATGTCGTTGCCGGGAAACCCGTCCTGCCTTGTGTAGACGGCTTTCGGAACGGTCATCGTCAGCTCTTCCACCCGCGTCACCGGCGGAAAGCGCGCCAACCCTTCTCCGGTCGCGATCCACCATTCGCCATCGCGATCCTGAAGACCGATCTGCCCGCTGCCCCACCCGAAGTATTTCATCGACCGCGGCCAGGCTGGATGGATCGTTCGAAAGCGCGCGCCGTCGAAACGCCCCATCGATACCGCGCCGTTCTCTCTGATCATTGTGATCAACTCGCCGGACCGGCTCTCTACGAACGCACGGGCCCACGGGACTCCGTCGGCTGCCGTGAACGTGATGAATCCATCACGGAGGATTTTCATTACCCCGGAACCGAACGTAGCGGCCCAGAGGTTTCCATCGCGATCCTCCGTCAGAGCGCCGCTCGCTCTGCCACTCAAACCCTCTGCGATGGTATAGCCGTGGAATTCGCGCGGTCCCCCAGCGGAGCTTTGTGCCAACCCCAAAGCCGTCCCGGCCCAGACAACCCCGTCCGCGGATTGGAACAAGGACTCGATTCGGTCCGCGGGAAGGCCGTCCGCTGTGGAATAGCTGCGGATCGTGGAAGGCTGGCCCGCGACCATGCGCCCAAGGCCGTCCCGCGTGCCGATCCATAGACGGCCGGCCCGGTCTTGGAGAAGCGCCATGATGTAATCACCCGGTAGACCATCGGCCTTCGAATATCGGGTAACCTTGCCGTTGGGGTCGCGCCGATAGAGCCCGTCCGCCGAGCCCACCCATAAGGCTCCGCTCGCATCGTTCGCCAAGGCGGTGACTACCGGACGGTTCATGGGCAGATCCACTGGTTCGAACGTGAGACTGTCTGGCCTGAGCCGGAAAAGGCCCGTGGAGGATGGCGTCGACTCTCCGGCGCCGCACCACAGCGTGCCCCTCCTGTCTTCGTACAGCACCAGGGGCGTCCGCACTTTCTCCCCGTCTTTTAGAGTTGAGCAGCGAAAATGGCTGCCTGCGGCTGCGGCGGGATCGAAGCGGCACACCCCGCCCGTGGTCCCGACCCAATAGCTTCCGCTCCTGGTCTCGATAAAGCTCGTGATCGTGTTAGTGGGCAGGCCCTGCGCCGTGTAGTAGTTCTTGAACTGATAACCGTCGAAACGCGACAGCCCTTCCGCGGTACAGAACCACAGAAAGCCGTGGGAGTCCTGGAAGGCGCACAGGACGTTATCGCGTGCCAGGCCGTCCGCTGTCGTGTAGGTCCTGACGGCGAGCCGTTTCGCACTGAGAGGTCGACCCGCAATTGCGGCAGCCACCAGCAACACAACAATGCACTTCACAGGAAATTCATTCTAACCGAACGAAGAACAGGGAGGCGGGGAAAATCGCGCTTTTTCTCGGACCGCGTGATGCGGTCAATCGTGCGGGAACGTGCTACCAATGGAGTACACTCGCGGCGGTTATGTCAATAGTTTTGTGTAAGCATTTCCGCTAGTGCTCTGACCGCCTGAAGAGTTTCTATCACAATTCCAACCAAAACTGTTTTGCTCCATACTTGAGGTTTGGCGCGTGCGGCATTACGCATTTGATGTCACCACCAAAGACAGGAAGGCATTGCAGAAACTGCTGAGCGGCGGTGTTCAGCAGGTCCGGGTCGTTCTAAGAGCCGTGGCACTTCTGCAGTTGGCCAAAGGGGGCAGTGCACCGCAGATCGCGGGCATGGTGCCCTTGACCACGCAGGCCATCCGCAAGATCGGCCATCGCTACCAGGAAGGCGGACTGGAACGGGCTCTTTACGAGAAACAACGGCCGGGTGCCGAGGCTCTGCTGGAAGACAGCGAGAAGCAGCGGATCATTGCCATGGTCTGCAGCAATCCACCGGAGGGCTTCGCCCGCTGGACGGTGCGTCTGGTGGCTGAAGAAGCCGTTAAACGGCGATTGGTACCGCGCGTGGGCAGGGAAACCATCCGTGTTCTGCTCCTCAACCACGACCTCAAGCCGTGGCGGGAAAAAAATGTGGTGCGTGGCCGAACTCAATAAGGACTAACTTCTTTCGATCCACCCATGATGGCCCGTGATTCTTTTATGCGTCGAGTGGAGGCACCGTGTCCAGAAGCATCGTCATGAATGGGCGCCGCCGCCCATGCTGGACCTACTGGCCATTAAAGTGGAAAATCCAGGTCCGCGATACGCTCCAAACCTACGCCAAATGCATGGTCAATCATTCGATTCCGTCCGGAACGGTTATTGGGCACTCCGTATGGGAGCAAACTACAGGATTTCGTAAACGCGGTATGCGATTTTTCCGGGTGTCGGACGATAGACGCCGACAGCAACGACGTTGTTCAACCAAGCGTACTTCGTTGCGCCCGTCTCGAACATCGGCACGATTCGTGCATGAAGGCTTCCACCAGGAGGTGTGTACGCGATCCCGCGGAGCGACATGTAAACGTGCTGTCCATCGTCCGTCTGCAGCAGCATCCGAGCGTCGAGAAGTCTCGATCCGTCGCGCCGCGTGACAATCCAGTCGCCCGACGGGCCGATCACCGTGCCTTTGAGCTTCGGCCCTTCGAACGTACCGTTGGCAACGCCAACCACGGTTCGCTCCGGAGAGACCTCATTCGGCGCCATCGCGGTTAGCACAACATCGAAGAGCAATTCCGACCGCAGCTCTGCCGGATCCGCCGCCGACGCCGCCTGCGGACCGAGCGCAAACGCGGTCGTCATCCCAATTGCCGCAAAATCACGCCGTGTCATATTGGAAATTCGGGGTTAAAGACCTCTTCTCCCGACTTTCCATCCTACCGCGACGATGATCGCCAAGGCATAGGGGGAGGCCAATGTTTTTGCGTCCGTGTTCTTGATGCCGGCGGGAAGCGTGCGCGCAAACGCGCCAGAGTTTCCTACGTTGCCTGCGCTACTGAGATTAAAGAAACGCTGGGCAGTCTCGATCGCAGCATTGATTTTGCGTCTTCAAGAGCTCGATCAACGGCTATCGACCCGAGGAGGACGGCATCCACGTCGAAGCGGATCCCGTCGAGCAAGTCGTGTTGGCCGAGCTCGCCGGCTCCGCATCGGGCGCCTGTCGCTACACGAGGTCGCGGCCGCGCTGAACGTGTTCGCTGGTGACGATCTCGGGAGCTAAGCCCTAACCTCGTACACCAGGTTGAAAGGCGTCTCGGTTGCTCGGCGGAAGTGGCTGAATCCACCGTCCGTCACCACCCTCCGCATACGTGCCTCTCCCGCCTGTGCACCCAAACAGAGCCCCACTTCCTGCGCGCGTGAAGCCGGCGTGCAAATCATGGTCGAGGCGCAGTAGAAGACGCGACCAACAGGGTTCAAGTTGTTCTCCAACTGGTCGTGCGCGAAAGGTTCCACGATCATCCAGGTCCCTTCTGGGTTGAGCATCTCCCGAACATGCTGGGCGGCGCCCACCGGGTCGCCCATGTCGTGAAGGCAATCGAAGAAGGCTACGAAGTCGTATTTCGCGCCGTGGAAGTCCTTCGCCGTCGCTACCTCGAAGCTGGCGTTCTTCACACCTGCGCGCGCAGCCGCACGACGCGCCCAGCCCACCGACGGGCCATGATAATCAAATCCGACGAACTGTGAATCTGGATATGCCTGCGCCATCAAAATCGTAGAAGCACCGTGACCGCACCCCACATCCGCCACTCGCCCGCCTTGCTTCAGCTTGTGCTCTACGCCCTCTAGCGCCGGAATCCAATTCGTGATGAGGTTGGCAGCATAGTTGGGGCGGAAAAAGCGTTCGGTGCCTTCAAATAAAGCCGCATCGTGTTCATCCCAGCCGACCCCGTCCCCCGTGCGAAAGGCTTCCAGCAGTTTCGGCTCGTCCTTAATCAGCGCGCTGATGATATGGAAAGCACCAGGGAGATATGCCGGACTGTCGGGCACCGCCAACGCGAACGCCTGCTCATTGGGAAGCGTAAACGTCCTGCTTGGGACGTCGTAGGTCACGTAACCTCCAGCGGCCTGAGCAGAGAGCCACTCACGGACATACCGGGCATCGGTACCTGTCTTCGACGCCAGTTCTTCCGGCGTTATACCTCCCGCTCCGACCATCGCACGATAGAGACCGAGCTTGTCACCAATCAACACCAGAGCGGCGTTCATAGCAGCCCCCAGCTCACCTACCACCTGGCCCAGAAACTGATTGAGTTTTTCGGAATCAACCTGCACGTAGATAATCCCTCCCTTACCGCGACGCTCACCCACTCGCATCTGCAGCGCAATCATTTTACAACCGTAGAAGCGGAAGGCGGAATCAATTCTCAGTTGGTCGGCTGAACCTTGTTTGTGGGTGCCTCTTCGAAAGCGTTTTTCGACGGTGGGGACCGGGCCAGACGCACAGTCCGCCGTGAATCTCGCCCCGACCGGACATGCACCTTCGCCCAACAGCCAACAAACCGTCAGCTTGGTTGCCGTGGGTTGCGCTTCAGAGGGTCGATCTTCATGCTTCAGCATGAACACAGGAGCCGGCTTTCTCCGAGTAGCAGTCATTCCAGGAGCTATATGCAGCGGATCGAGTAAACTAAGCGGATCTCCTCCGATGCTGCTCTCAGCAGGCGACAAGCTCGGCCCGTACGAAATCCTCACGCCTGTTGGCGCGGGCGGTATGGGCGAGGTGTTTCGCGCCCGGGATAGCAAGCTCAATCGCGATGTCGCCGTAAAGGTGCTGCCCGCGGCGCTGGCCGACGACGCCCAGTACATGGCGCGATTCGAACGCGAAGCGCAAATGCTCGCGGCGTTGAATCATCCTCACATCGCGACCGTTTACGGCATCGAGCAAGGCGCACTGGTGATGGAGCTGGTGGAGGGCGCCGACCTCAAGGGCCCACTGCCGGTTGTAAGCCATCGCCATCGCGCGGCAGATTGCGGCGGGTCTGGAGGCGGCGCATGAGAAGGGCATCATTCATCGAGATCTGAAGCCGGCTAATATCAAGCTGACGCCCACGGGTGTGGTCAAGATTGTGGATTTCGGTCTGGCTAAATCGGCGAGCGAATCCAGTGCGTCGCGGGTTACGAATCCGACGATCTCGCCGACGCTATCACTGGAAATGACGCGAGCCGGCATGATCCTGGGCACCGCTGCGTACATGTCCCCGGAGCAGGCGCGCGGCAAGCCAGTGGACAAACGCACCGACATCTGGGCTTTCGGCGTGGTGCTGTACGAGACGGTCACGGGCAAGCGGCCGTTCGACGGTGAGGATCTAACGGAGATTCTGTCGTCGGTGGTAAAGGACAAGCCGGATCTGAGCAGGGTTCCCGCGAATGTGCGGCGGCTGCTGGAACGGTGTCTCGAAAAGGATCCGAAGAAGCGGCTGCGAGACATCGGCGACATCGAATTACTGTTGGCGGACCCCGCAATGCCGGATTCTCTGCCAAACACTTCACTGTCCGGAAAACTGCCGTGGATTGCAGCGGCGGGAGTGCTTGCAATATCGCTCGGCATCGCGCTGGTGCCGGACTCCATCCGTCTTACGCAGGCATCTTCTTCTTAGCGGCGAGCGAATTCGAGTAGCTCGACTCCGAAGCGGTGATATTGGCGGCCCACTGTTCCGGCGTGACGTTGCGGCCCAGCGTATCGATTTCTTTAAAGAATACTTTGCGGTCCTGCTCCATCGCCATATTCGACAAGATGACGGCAATGGAATCGTTCAACCCGATTTCCAGATCGGCTTTCGGGTGGCCTCCAGTGCGGCTGTCGTTGAAGAACGACTCGAGCTCGGTCTCCACGGGGTTGCGTTCTTCATCGTCGGTCATGACGCCCTTGCTGTAGAGCCAGCGGCGCGCGAACTTCATTTCCTTGGAGAAGAAAGAGTCGTTCTTTACGATATCCAGCTCGCCCGTGGCAACGGCGAGCGGTAAACCACGCTGACCTGCGCCGAGAGCGAACGTCGCGCCGGCGGCAGCGGGCTTTTCTCCCTCTTTCGAAACGGGCTCGACCTTCACCTTGTTGGTTTCGCGGTACCACATGGCGGTCGGCATGGTGACCTCGCCATCGCCGATGGTCATTTCGAGACAGCCGCCCGTCCCCATGATGCATTCGCCAAACTCCGGACGCGTGCTGGCGAGATAAGGGAGATGCTGGTTGGTCGAAATCGCGCTGTACACCAGCTTCTGGTTCTTGGGGTACTTGTAGATGAGCTGGATGTTGTCGTAAACATCGCGCCCGTCGTGCCACGTATCGAGGCCGCCGACTCCGAGCACAAACTCGGGGGTCGATCCAAACATCCAATCGGCGATGTCGATCTGGTGCGACGCAAGCTCGGCAGCCAATCCACCCGAGTACTCTTTGTACAGGCGCCAGTTAAAGCCCTTCATGGTCCAGCCGGGATTGCGATGCCACTGCGCATGGACGTGGGTGACATCACCGAGCAATCCTTTATCAACCATCTGCTTCGCGAGTTGGTAAAACGAGCTGTAGCGGCGCTGCAGTCCGACTTGAAAGAGCTGTTTAGGATGCTGCGCCACCTGTGCCCGCAGCATGTGAACCTCTTCCGGCTTGAAAACGAGGCTCTTCTCGCAGAAGACGTGCTTGCCGGCGTCGAGGGTGTCCTTCGTGACTTTGTAGTGCTCAAACAGCGGCACGGCAATGATCACAGCGTCGACATTCTTGTCGGACAACAGTGCGCGGTAATCCTTGTACTTGGCCGGATTCGTGCCGATAGTCGCGGCGGCCTGGTCCATCTTGGCAGGATCGAGATCGCAGATGGCGGTACACCGGCCGTTGTCGATCTTCTTCAGGTGCTTCAGGAGGTAGCCGCCCCGTCCGCCGGTGCCTATGACACCATATTTGACCTGCTCGCCCGCGGCTTTGACAATCGCCGGGCCTCCTTCGAGGTGGGTCAGGGCCGCGGCTGCTCCAATGACTCCAGCCGCTTTTACAACATCACGACGGGTAGGGTCTTGCATACGTTTAATTCCAGTCTAACGAATTTGGAATTCCACGCTGCAATGGCCGATTCCGCGCCCGCTGTAAAATAACCGCATGAGAGTTGGACCCTGTCTCGCCGCCAGTGTGCTCGCTCTTTGCGCCTTTGCGCAGACCAAGCCGGAAGCCGATCCGCTGGCAAAGCTCACGCCGGATGACATCCAGGCGGGCAAGAAGGCGTTTGAATCGCAGTGCGCTCTGTGCCATGGAATCGGCGGAACGGGTGGCCGAGGTCCGTCGCTTACGCGCGCCAAATTGCGCAACGCCGACACCAACCAGGCGCTTGTCGACTACATCGCGGATGGCGATCAGCGCGGGGGTATGCCGGCCTTCTGGTTCCTCGCCGAGCGGCAGATCGCGCAGATCGCAGCATACGTCCGGTCGCTGGGCGCCATTGAGGGTGGTACCGTAAGCGGCGATCCGGACCATGGGCGAGCCGTGTATGAGAGCAAGGCTTGCCAGGGCTGCCACACGATCAGTGGGAAAGGCTCGGGATTTGGTCCCGAGTTGACCGACATTGGAGCGAAGCGCAATCCCGACTTCCTGCGGCAGGCGATCCTGGCCCCGAACTCCGCGGTGCCCGAAGGCTTTGCATTGATTCGCGCCGTCCCGCGTGAAGGGAGCGCGGTTACAGGGATTCGGGTGAACGAAGATACCTTCACGATTCAGGTCAAAGACGCAAGCGGTCGCTTCCATTCATTCCGTAAATCGGAACTCGCCGAATTGACTAAACAACTCGACACTTCACCGATGCCTGCCTATAAGGGGAACATCTCGGACGGCGACCTGACGGATCTCATCGCCTATCTGGCCAGCCTCAAGGGGGAAAAATGAGGATTCTGTTTCTGTTTACGGTGATGGCCGTGTCCGCCGCCGCACAGGTTCCATTTCAGCGAATCGTCAACGCCGGAGCCGAACCGGGCAACTGGCTCACCTATTCGGGAAATCTCGAAGCTCATCGTTTTTCGCCGCTGACGCAGATCACCCCCGCGAGTGTGGCCGGCTTGAAACCGCTCTGGATTTACCAGGCCAACGATTCGGGATTTGAGACCTCGCCGGTGGTCGTGGACGGCATCATGTACATCACGCTGCCGTCGATGGGCGTGTCGGCTCTCGACGCGCGCACCGGTCGAACGCTGTGGCACTGGGAGCGTCCACTGCCCCGCGATCTCAAAACGCTGGGGTTCGGGCGGGTAAACCGCGGAGTCGCAGTGCTCGACGACATGGTGTATGTCGGAACGCTCGATGCTCACCTGGTGGCGCTCGACGCAAAGTCCGGCGCCGTGCGCTGGGACACGGAGGTCGCCGATTATAAGCTTGGCCATTGCATTACATCCGCGCCGCTTGCAGTTCGCGACCGCATCGTGACCGGGATAAGCGGCGGCGAGGCGGGCATCCGTGGATTCGTAGATGCCTACGATGCCAAGACGGGGAAACGCGTGTGGCGCTTCTGGACCATACCCGGCCCGGGCGAGCCTGGTCACGAAAGCTGGATTGGCGATTCCTGGGAGCATGGCGGGGGTTCCACCTGGGTCACGGGATCCTACGATGCGGATAGTGACACTGTGTATTGGGGCGTCGGCAATCCTGGCCCGGATTGGAACGGCGACGATCGCAACGGAGACAACCTGTACACCTGCTCGCTCGTCGCGATCGACGCGAAGACAGGCAAGCTGCGCTGGCACTTCCAGTTCACGCCGCACGACACGCACGATTGGGACGCCACTGAGATCCCGGTCTTGATTGAGACGACGGTTCGCGGCCAGACGCGCAAAGTCGTCGCGATGGCAAACCGGAACGCGTTCTTCTATCTGCTCGATCGCTCCACAGGTGAATTCCTGCACGGCTCACCTTACGCGAAGCAGACCTGGGCCAAGGGGCTGGACGACAGCGGACGTCCGCAACCTATTCCCGGCATGGAGCCGAGCGAGAATGGGACGCTCGTGTATCCGAGTCTGCAAGGCGCAACGAATTGGTTCAGCCCCTCTTACAGTCCGATCGCAAAAACACTGTACGTTCCCGTGCGCGAGATGGGCGCTTACTACTACAAAAGCGAAGCCGAGTATAAGCCCGGCACATTCTTCGGGGGCGGAGGCGAACGAGCTTTGGCCGGCGACAAGGCCTACGGCGCCATCCGGGCGCTCGACGTTTCGAACGGCAAGATGAAATGGGAGTTTCGCCTGCTGTCACCACCCTGGGCCGGGGTGCTTTCAACGGGCGGCGGGCTTGTCTTCGGAGGTTCGAACGAAGGCAATTTCTACGCGCTCGACGCCGCGACCGGCAAGCCTCTCTGGGATTTTCAAACCGGAGGCGGGATTGTTGCGAATCCCGTGAGTTTTCTCGTCGACGGCAAACAGCGTGTGGCGATTGCGGCGGGTCATGCACTCTTTGTTTTCGGCCTATAGCAGGCTCGCAGTTCACCGCAAACTGGCCATTACGTTCTGCGGGGTGTTTCCGCTGGTGCTACGGCTCCTGGCGCTGCCATGGTATCCGATCCCGGTTCCCGCGGTTCACGACGAGTTCAGCTACCTGCTGGCGGCCGACACATTCGCGATGGGCCGACTGACGAATCCAACGCCGCCACTGTGGGTTCATTTCGAGACCTTTCACGAGTTAATGAGGCCGACGTACATGTCGATGTACCCGCCGGGTCAGGGAGCGATGCTGGCTTTGGGAAAGGTGCTGTTCGGGCATCCCTGGTGGGCCGTGTGGCTCAGCGTCGGAGTGATGTGCGCGGCGCTCACTTGGATGCTGTATGCGTGGCTCGAACCGGGCTGGGCGCTGCTCGGCGGCATTCTTGCGGCGCTGCAGTTTGGGGTCGCGCACTATTGGATCAATGGATACTGGGGTGGGTCGCTCGCGGCGATTGGCGGGTGTTTGGTGCTGGGGGCATTTGGCCGGTTACGCAACGACGTCACGATTGGCCAGGGGCTGTTGCTCGGAGTTGGTGCGGGTATTCTGGCCAATACTCGTCCGCTGGAGGGTTTGATTCTCGTAGGGATTGTGTTGATCCTGCTCTGTGGAGGAGGCTGGCCTGTAGAAGGGTGGAGCAGGCGGTTCCGCCTGCCATTGGATCTCACCGGGAGTGCTCCCGCGAAACCGCCGGCGCCACTCACTGCCAAGGCATTGTTGCGGTTAATCCTTGCGGTACTTGCTACTTCCCTGCCCCTGGTGGCTTTCACCATCATGTTCAACAAAGCAGTGACCGGCAGCGTTTTGGATTTCCCGCATTCCTACGGCCGCAAAGACGTTGCCCCATGGTCGGTATGGGTATGGGAGCCTCCGACCCAAGGCCTGACCTACCATCACGAGGTGATGAAGGACTTCTACACCAACTGGGAGCCGAACTACGAGGATGCGAAGGATTGGGGAACACTGGCCGGACTGATTCCCGGGCTGTGGCAGCGCGGCAAAACAGTGGGCGCTTGCTACTTTCCGAACGTTTGCTATCTGCCCTTTGCCCTCGCGTCCTTCCTGGTGATGTTCTCTCCTCGCGTCCGCTGGTTGGGCATCGTCGTGATTTTCGCGCTTGCCGGCGGCATGCTGGTGCGCTGGCTGGTGCCCCATTACCTCGCTCCGATCCTCGGCGCACTGATGGCGATTCACCTTGAATTCTTGCGCTACGTCCGTTCGAAAAGCCCGCGGGCGTTTGTGGCTCTTCTTGCCTTCCTCGCGATCCTTTTTGCCTGGCGCATTGTTTCGCGTGCTCACGATCAGACCAACGCCTGGGCGATCGGCCGCGCGAGAATAATCCGCCAACTCGAATCCGAGGGGCGCCGTCACCTGGTCCTGGTACGATACCTACCGCATCACATCCCGCAACAGGAGTGGGTCTTCAACGGTCCCGACATCCCCTCGCAAAAAGTGATCTTCGCAAGGGAAATGACACCCGCCCAGGATCAGGAACTGCTCGATTACTTCCGCAACCGCATCGTGTGGATGCTCGACGCGGACGCCAACCCGCCGGTTCTCCGCCAACTGCGTTAAGCGCCAGCGTCTTATAATCGCTCCCATGGAGCCGTTTCTCGGTATCCACGCCGTCAACATCTACGTTCGCAACCAGGATGCGAGCCTGCGCTTCTACGTCGACCAGCTTGGCTTCACTCTGGCATTCGACGGGCGCCTCCAGTCGGGCGACCGTTGGGTCGCGGTGTCGCCGCCGGATGGCACCGCGGTTCTGTCGCTCGTGGCCCCGCCGCCGGATTCCAGGGATTACGAACGGATCGGCCGCTCGACGGGGGTCGTGCTGGTCACTGAAGACGTCCTCACCACTTACGCGAAATGGCGGCAACGCGGTGTCCGTTTTTCCTTTTCACCGCGCTTGCGGCGCGTCACGTTCGGTATCGCGGAGGCGCCGGCAGAGAATTCGCCAGTTTGGGGCGGCACCTTCACGCAATTCCGCGACCCGGATGGAAACGCGTTCGTGCTGGCCGGCTTTGACGAAGTCAATCGGCGAATAGAAGCACGCCGCCGGCGGATTGCCGAGACGCAGGAAGCCGAACGCCGCGCCGCCCAGGAAATCGCAATTGCGAAGCAGGTACAGGCCAGGCTGCTGCCGCATAAGCGGCCTCCCATGGAGACCCTCGTATACGCCGCGTCTTGCATTCAGGCGCGGCAAGTTGGGGGAGATTATCACGATGTACTGGACCTCGGCCGCGGGCGCTATGGCCTGGTGATTGCGGACGTGTCGGGCAAGGGGATTGCCGCCGCACTGCTCATGGCCAATCTGCAGGCGAGTCTGCGCAGTCAATGCGCTAATGCTTCGGACGACCCCCGACGGCTACTGCGCTCGGTCAACCAGCACTTTTATGAGAATTCCGATGAGTGCTCCTATGCCACGCTGCTTTTCGCCGAATACGATGACAACACCAGCCGCGTGCGTTACGTGAATTGCGGCCATCTTCCGGCATTGCTGCTGCGCGCCGACGGTGCGATGGAGCGGCTGGAGTCTACGACCACGGTGGTGGGACTTTTCGAGCGCTGGGATTGCTCGATTGGCGAACAGCAGCTTTATCCGGGAGACACGCTGGCTCTGTATACAGACGGCATTTCCGAATCGCTGAATGACGCGGGCGAGGACTTTGGTGAATGCCGGCTGGTGGAGGCGCTCCGAAGGAGCGGTGGGCTGGCCCCGGATAACTTGATCTCGTCCATCGTGGAGGAGGTGCAGCGGTTTAGCCCGGAAGAGCAGCAGGACGATATCACGATCGTGGTGGCGCAATGCAGGGAAGACCCGGCTGGACATTATCGGAAGACGAAGTGCGACACCTTAGATTCCAGATCCCAGTAGATGATCGCGACTGCGGTCAGGTCGAACGCCGCGTGTGCCGCCATCAGAAAAAAGATGTGACCGGTGGTCGCGAAGATCGAGCCGAATACGAGGCCGGTCATCAGAGCTTGTTCGACGCCCGTCAGCCCTTGATCCACATAGTGGGCGGCGGCGAATAACCCTGCGGTTAACAGCACGGTCACGCCTCTTGCGGCGGCACTCGGTCCGAACAGCTTAGCCGCGCGTTCGAACAGGAATCCGCGGTATACCGTCTCTTCTCCAAAGCCTGCAACCAGCATCGTCCAGACGGCGCCGGGAAGCATGGCGGCGTTTCCCGACAGGAAATGATATGTGTGATTGACCGGATCTGCCCCAAGAAGCGGCATCACCAGCATTTTCATGGCGATCTTGAACGAAATGCCAAACGCAAACCCGAAGGCCAAAGTAGCGATCCAACTCTTTGGCCGGACGTATCCTAGTGCCTGCCATGGTGTGCGCGAGAGTCGCGCCCAAGCCAGTGCCAGTAAAGCGCCCGCGGGCACTATCGCAGCGTTGCCGACACTGAAATTGCCGGCAAGAAGGATAACGAGTATCGATAGGATTCCGATCGGGCCGAACCCACGGAGGCTGGCGGCGAGAGTATCGTCCCCCATATCGTCCGTAGATTTTATTTGATGGGAATTCCGTTCATCCGCGCGTATGCAATCGCCTGGCCCAGATACCCGGCCATCTCCGTATTCAAAAAGCCGAAGACCGCGCGCTGGGTCGTCTGCTGGCCGAAAAGATCAACGTCGCGTGTCAGGGAGCCGGCACGTGCATTCTCGAGGGCGGTCTTCACCTCGTTGAAACTATCCGCCAGCTTCGTGAGGATCTGCTCTTTCGTGAGAGTCTCTTTAATGCCTTTCTCCTGCGCCTGCATCTGCTTGTTGATGTCATCCTTTGGCGCGCCGTTGGCACACATCACGAGCGTGTGATTCTCATACGCGATATGAAGAAAGATCTCACGGAACGTGCTCTCCTTCTCGGTAGGGCGCCACGTATACTTCGGCGCCGGTACCGACTTGGCTAGCGCCGTTACGCCATCCTGCAGGTTGTTAAACAGGAACAGCAGATCGGCCGCGGGAGCCGGCTGCGTCGCCGGCTTCACATCCAGCAGCTCGATATCGAAGATCAGCTCCGATTTCGGAGGAATCTTGCCGCGTTGCTGCTCGCCATACGCGAGTTGATACGGAATGAAAATCCGCCGCTTGCCGCCCACTTTCATGCCGTCGAATCCAATATCGAAGCCCGCGATCACCTGCCTCCGACCCTGCACGAATTGCAGTGGGTCCCGTCCCACCGAGGAGTCGAACTGCGTTCCATCGCGCAACCAGCCCGTGTAGTTCACCGTGTATTGCTTCCCGGCCTCGGCCGGCGCCCCATCGCCCTGCTTGATGTCGATATACCGCAGCATGGGTCCTTCCACGACGGTTCCGGTAACTTCAGGCACCGATGCCGGCATCGTGGGACTGAACGACTGACCGCTAGCAAGAGCGGCGGCCAGCAGGAATAAAGGGGCAAAGCGCATTCCCACATTATCCTTCAGGTCAGAAATACGTAAGTTCGCGCTGTTCGATCCGGACGGAGCGTCGTTCCGCCGTGTGCAGAACCGTGTCCAGAGTTCGGCGGGTCCAATTCCCGGCAGGATCGTATTCATAGCCGAACTCCTGAGACCACTCCTGCGTCCCTTCGTCGAATAGCAGAACATTTTGCCGAATGTGTTCCAACTCCACGTCCCCGTGCTCATTGTATGTATACGTTCGGAGGACCCGTGCATGGTTCCCACAATGCCGGTCGACTTCGGTTTTCCGGCCAAGCGCATCGTAACGATAAAGATTCCGAAAATCCTCCTGCATGACGCCATCGATCAATTCGCCTTCTTCTACCAGCAGGCCGCGGTCGTCGTAACGAAACCCGATGCGCCGGATAATGCGCTCGTCGGCATCGTAGAGAACCTTGCGTATGGGTCGGTCATCAGTATCGAGTAGCGTCATAATTACGACAGTATCGATGGATGAATGCAGCGCCGCCTCCACCGATACTCCCGTTGACTTGCGCTGCTCCTCATCCAGCGGCGTTGGGTAAGATGTCCTCGTCTTCGTCCCGTCCTGAGCGTACTGGACCGACTCGAAGATTCGCTCGTCCTGTTTTGCGGAACGCAGCGTCACTCGATCCAACCGCCCGAACGCATCGTAGTGGTAGGAGTAGAGTTCCGCTCCGGCGGGGCCGCCGGAATGCTCCTTTTCGAGTAACTTGCCGTCGTCACCGTACCGTGCGGCGATCGACCAGCAGGAACCATCCGGATTTTGATGTCTCCATTCGATAAGCGATCCCGCGAGCGAATAGGTATCGCTCGTCACCATAACCCAGGGCCGGTCCGATTGCCGATAATCGATCTCGGTGCGGCAGAATCGCACGCTTCCTCGTAATCCGGCCTCTTCCCGATCGGTCACACGCTCACTTTAGCTCCGTTCGCCCTGCATTACTAAACCTGAGAGTCTTGCGAGTCGCGACAATTTATGCTGTCTCTTCGTGCAACCGATTCGTCTCGGCCGCCCGCATTACACTCCCCAGCTCAATTCCCGCAGCTCTTATCCCGATAGCAGTAGTTCAAGCGCCGTGGCGTGGCACGAAATACCAGACGATCGAATCCCGTCAGGACCCCTGCGATTTCGGAACCGACTTGTCGATAAACTATTTCATGGCGTTCTCCTTGTGTCGCTGAATTGAAGCCTCAACGACACATTACAAAAAGGAGGACGCCTCTTCATGTTTCCACTGCGTTTGCGCCAAAGGCGCGCTGTGCCACCTTTGTTTTCATCTGCTTTCGTGGACCCGCGGTCCATCGCGACAGATTGCAAACCTGCCCTGCATCCGCTGCATCGGACCCATCTCCACTGCTGTTTTCATCGAACATTCGGCGTAGCGCGACCGTTTAACATAGTAGTAGAGCCATGCGCTCACTCGCTTCCTACCGCGAGGCGTTGTCCGTCGCCGTAAGCTCGTTGCATTCGAGCAAACTCCGCAGCTTCCTTACGTTACTTGGCGTCATTCTCGCCACCACGACGCTGATCGTCGTCATGTCGATGGTGCACGGAATGGATGTCTATGTCGCCACGCAGGTGTCCGATATGGGCACCGATGGATTTCAAATCCAGCGCATCCCGATCCTGGGCGAATTCGATCCCAAGAAGTATCTTGAACTGCAGCGCAAGAACCCCAAGCTTACCGTCGAGGAGTTCGATTTTCTCAAGAGCCGCCTCACGCTGGTCCGGCAGGTCGGAATGGAGGCCGAGAAGGGTGTTACGGCCCACTACCACGATCAGGACTTAGGTGGGGTCGACCTGATGGGGGTCACTCCGAATTTCGCCGTGATCTCGAATCTCGACGTCGTGTCGGGACGATTCATTTCGGAATTCGACGAGCAGAAGCGCCTGTCGCTGGCCTTCATCGGCAATGACATCAGGGAGCGCTTCTTCCCGGACCGGGACCCCGTCGGCAAGACAATCAGCGTCGGCGGCCGTCCGTTTCAGATCATCGGAATGGCGGCCAAGCGCGGGTCCGTTTTTGGACAGTCGCGGGACACGTTCGTCATCATTCCGGTCACCACGTTCTTTAAGGAGTTCGGCGCGCATCCGGACGTGACGTTTAACGCGCTGGCGCTCAATCGCGAACGTCTGGACGACGCGCAGGACGAGGCGCGGGCGCTCCTGAGGGCATATCGCCGGCTGCGTCCGAACCAGCAGGATAACTTCGGACTGATCGCGTCTGCGTCACTCGTGGCGATCTGGGACCGCCTGACGGGCGTGCTGGCCACCATGGCAGTCGGTATTGTCTCGGTCTTCATGGTGGTGGGCGGCGTGGTCATCATGAACATCATGCTCGCGGTGGTAACGGAACGGACCTACGAGATTGGAATCCGGAAATCGGTGGGAGCCAGCCGGGGAGATATTCTGCGTCAGTTTCTGATCGAATCGTCGCTGCTGTCGGCTTCCGGAGGGTTGTTCGGGGTAACGCTGGCCTGGATCATCGCGCTGATCGTTGAAGCATTCACACCCATGCCGATTGCGGTGCCTGCGACTGCGATCTTCGTCGGCGTGGGCCTATCCGCACTGGTCGGATTGTTTTTCGGCGTGTACCCAGCAAAGAGGGCGGCTCAACTGGATCCCATCCAGGCGCTGCGGTGGGAAAGATGACGATCACCGAGATCCAATCTTCCGTTCGCATGGCGCTGGACACCGTTCGCGAGCACAAGATGCGGAGCCTGTTGACGGTGCTCGGTGTGATTATCGGCACCGGGACGGTGATCGCTGTTGGGTCAATTATCACGGGTGTAAATGGCGTCATAACCGAAGTGACGCGAAGCTTCGGACCCGACACGATTTTCGCGTTTCAGTTCAATATCGGCTTCCGCGGCAACATCACCGCGGAGGAATGGAAGCGAAAACCACTCACCTGGGAAGCGGCGCGCGCCATTGAGGAGCGATGCCCTTCCGTGCTGCATATTGCTCCGTACCTGTTTAGCCCGAACACGTTCGGGGAGGGTGGCTGGATCGATCGCGTCAAGTATGGCAGCAAGGATCTCTACAACATCGAATTCGCGGGCACCGAGGAGAGTTACGCGGTAGGCGGCGCTGAGAAGATGCTCTACGGCCGCTTCTTTACCGGTGAGGAAGATCGGCGGCATGAGCCGATTGTGGTGATCGGCGAGCATGTGTACAAAACATTGTTCCAGGGCAGCGGCGATCCGATCGGCAAGTGGATCGAAGTCAATGGGCACCAGTTTGAAGTGCGCGGCGTGATGGCCCGCATGGCGGCAGCCTTCCCGGGGCAGGAAGACCGGCGCGTGCTGCTGCCCTACTTCACGATGCGTAAGATGTTCCCGAATGCCAAGCACATCATGTTCGTGATTGTCGCGAGGCCGGGCCTGGCGGAGCGGGCGATTGACGAATCTCAAATGGTCCTGCGGCAGTTACGCAAGGTTCCCGCCAACAAGCCCGACGATTTCTGGCTTTCCACAGGTAACCAGATGCTGGAAGACTTCCATCGCATCACCGCGACGGTGGCGATCGTCATGGTGGTGCTGAGCTCCATCGGATTGCTGGTGGGCGGAATCGGCGTGATGAACATCATGCTGGTCTCCGTAACGGAGCGAACGCGCGAAATCGGGATTCGCAAAGCGGTCGGCGCCCGTAAGGTCGATATTGTCGTCCAGTTTCTGACGGAATCCGTGGTGCTGACAGGTCTGGGCGGCCTGTTTGGGATGAGCCTGGGTTGGCTGGTATCCTTCGTGTTCCGAATCGTTTTTCCCAACCTGCCGACCTCGGTGCCGCTCTGGGCCGCAATTCTGGGAGTCGTCGTCAGCGTGAGTGTCGGGCTGTTCTTCGGAACCTGGCCGGCGATGAAGGCTGCAAGGTTGGATCCGGTGGTAGCGCTGCAGTACGAGTAACCGGCAAGTCACGACGTTATCATTGCAACAATGGAGCAAGTTGAGCGGCGGACGTGGCTCGCCTGGGTTGCGGTGGGCGTGCTGGCTGTTCTCTGCGCTGCGTCGGCAATTCTCCAGAACCGCTGGATTTCGGAAGTGAGCCGCGCAGAGCGCGAAACCCTGCAACAACATTTGCAAGGCGGCTTGAACCAGTTGGCACGCGATTTCGACGGTGAGATTGCGACTGGCGCCCGGTCGCTTCAGCCTTCGCAGATGTTCACAAGGCTCGCCGTGGCTGTTCCTCGGGAAGACCCGGCGGGGCTGATCCTGCTGGATCCAAAGACCGGACGTTTTGGGGCTGCGGCATGGCCGGAGGAGTGGAGCGCCGTACGCGAGGAACTCGATTCCATGAGGCAGCGAGTACGACCTCCGCCCCCTGGCTCGATGCCGGACAATGTGGTGGTCCTGCCTCGCATCGCTCGGGAACGCGGCCACGGAGGCCGTGGGCCTCAGGGTCCTCCCGGTCCGCCTCCGGAGGAGCAGGAGTTACTGATCGCCGAACTGAATCTGAATTATGCGCGCAACACGTTGTTACCAGAGCTGCTGCGGCGATACCTGGGCGACGGCAACGGCAAGTTGGAGTACGACGCCGAGGTTATCGATAATGCAGACTCGTCGAAGGTCATCTTTCAGAGCGCCTCGAGTGACATTCGCACCTCACCGGATGCCTGGGTGGATCTATTCCGAATCAATCTGCGGATTCCCCGGTTTGGGCCGGGCCGGGGGTTCGGCGGTGAACCTCCGCCTCCCGGAATCGAGGGGCCTCCCCCGCCCGGCGACCCAGGGCCCGGGAGATGGCGGCTGATGGTGCGGCACCAGGCCGGCTCGCTCGAGGCGGTGGTCGCTCGAGCCCGCTGGCAGAACCTGGCAACGTCCATCGGAATCCTGCTTCTGATTCTCGCTACGGTCGGGGTAATGGTTCACTATACGCGGCGCTCTCAACGGCTCGCGGAACTGCAGATGAACTTCGTGGCCGGCGTCTCGCATGAATTGCGGACCCCGCTCACGGTCATTCGCACGGCGGCCTTCAATCTGCGCCGGCAGACCGCCAACCGACCAGAACAGGTGGAGCGCTACGGCGCGCTCATACAGGAGCAGAGTGAGCGGCTGGGGTCTCTGGTGGAGGAGGTTCTGAATTTCTCCAGCGCGCGCGCCGGGCACGTCATCCGGACGCGGGAGCCGCTGGCCATCGCGGACGTCATCGACGACAGCCTGAAATCCAGCCATGCCGCGCACGATGGAAAGCTGGTGATCGAGAAGCACGTGGAGGCCGGTTTACCTCGCATCGTGGGCGATCCCATGGCCATGAAGCAGGCGCTGCAGAACCTGGTGGAGAACGCGGTGAAATACGGCACGGAAGGATCCAACTGGATCGGTGTGACCGCGTCGCGAATCGAACAGGAGAATGGGCCGGCGATCGAGGTCCGCGTGTCGGATCGGGGACCGGGGATACCTCCCGAGGAACAGGCTCACATTTTCGATCCGTTCTATCGCGGCCGTAACGCCGTGGCGGAGCAGATTCATGGGACCGGACTGGGTTTGAACCTGGTGAAGAAGATCGTCGAGGCGCACGGGGGTACGATTCGTGTGCGCAGCGAAATGAGCAAGGGGACCGAGTTCGTGGTCTGCATCCCCACAGCTCCGCCGGAACAACACGATGAGTTGGCGCATTCTACTGATTGAGGACGAGCCTGGTCTCGTCCTGACGATTACCGACCTTCTCGCGGGAGAGGGATACAAAGTCGAATCCGCTTTCGACGGTGAGACCGGTCTCGCAAAGGCCGCCGGCGGTGGCTTTGATCTGATCCTTCTCGATCTGATGCTTCCCAAGAAAAGCGGCTTCGATATTTGCCGCGAACTCCGCGAACGCGGCGTCGAAACCGCGGTGTTGATGCTGACGGCGCGCACGCAGGTATCGGATCGCGTCGTGGGACTGAAGATCGGGGCGGACGATTACCTCGGCAAGCCCTTCGATCCCGCGGAACTCGTGGCACGCGTGGAAGCATTGCTGCGCCGCGTCCAGAAGGACACACGCATTCCGCTCAAAACGTTTCATTTTGCCGATGTCGATGTCGATTTCGAGCGGGCGCAATTGCTGAAGTCGGGACAGCCCGTCAGTATGGCGGGCAAGGAAATGCAATTGCTCCAGTACTTGATTCACCACCGCGGAAGGGTGGTCCCACGCGAGGAGATCCTGCAGAACGTCTGGGAGTACGCGAGTGATGTGTCGTCGCGCACGGTGGACGTTCATATTGCGTGGCTGCGCCAGAAGCTGGAGGCGAATCCACAACAGCCGAGGCATATTCACACGATTCGCGGCAAGGGATATCGCTTCTCGATTTGAGTGCCAGGGCGGTTGTCTAGCGGTTACTTCGAAATTGTCATGAAGCCACGCCGGGACAATCCGAGTCTAACGGCTTAATACATAGGAATCCGAGCATGTACTATATCTTGAGTCGCCTGGCCCCAGGCTTCGTTCTTTGTCTTTGCGTTTGTTGCGCAAACACGTACTACGTCGCTACGAATGGATCGGATGACAATACCGGGGCCGCGGATTCACCGCTGCGCACGATTGCGGCGGGAGTGGCCCTGGCGCAGCCGGGTGACACCGTGATGGTGGAGGATGGAAGATACTTCTCCGAGGGTGTCCAAACCTGCGGCAACACGTGCGGAACGATCACGGGCGTCGTGACGATCGCCAAGTCCGGCACGCCCGACGCCTGGATCACCATCAAAGCAGCGCACAAATGGCAGGCGGTCCTGGATTCGCAGCTCATTTCAGACGCCTATTTCGACCTGCAGAATGGCGCGGCGTACATCAGTATCGAGGATTTCGAGATCACGCACGGGTACTGGGCAGGGATTCACACCTATTCAGGCCCCCACGATATCCGGATCTCGGGAAACCACTTCGACCACATCGGGAATCGAGTCTACGCTCCTACGGATAGCGGCTTGGGGATTGTTGGCGTGTTCATCGATTCGACGACCTACAACTTCACATTTGACGGAAACATGTTCAACAACATCGGGCGGATTCCCAGCGATCCCGCGACCAGCTTCAATCACGATCATGCGCTGTACATTTACGGCACGAACGTGACCATCACCAACAACATCTTCTACAACAACTCCGCGGGTTGGTCGATCCAGATTTCGCCGGGCACGTCGGATTGCATGGTGGCGCACAACACATTCGTGGGGGGAAATCCGCAACGTAACGGACAGATTGAGCTGTGGGGAACCCAAAATAACATCTCGATCCTGAACAACATCTTCTTCGAGCCGACGAACTATGCCGTCGATCTCTACCAGACCGATGAGAGCGGCTTGCAGATTGAGAACAACATTGTTTCCGGAGCGGGAGTGGATCTGCTTCAGACTCCAGACCCGAGTTATACGATTTCAGGCAACCAGGTGAACACGAACCCATCGTTCGTGAACCTAATGCTGCACGATTACCACCTTCGTCCCGGGAGCCCGGCCATCGGTGCGGGCGTTGACGTACCTTCAGTGACGACGGATTTCGATGGGAACACGCGGCCGCCGTTTGATGTCGGAGCGTTGGTTTATGTCGGGCCGGCTGGGGGGTCAACGCCTCCGCGGCGATAAAGGGAACGGCGAGCTGGATGAGGGCCTGTGATGCAGGCTGTTAGCCTGTGGCGGGTTGTTAACCCGCCGAGTGCAGGCGAAACCGCCTGCGCCACCGCGGACCGCCTAAAGGCGGCGTTACGCAATCGAGCGGACCACGCCCCCGTCAGCTCGCACAGCCGCTCCATTGATGGCGGCCGACAGCGGGCTACAAACGAATGCAACTACGGCGGCGACTTCTTCCGGGGTTGCGAAGCGCTTCAGGAGCGACGTGGGGCGCGCGTGCTGGAAGAATTCTCTTTCCAACTCGGCCCGCGTGACGCCGCGCTCGGCTGCCAGCCGGTCGACGAACTCGCCCACTCCTTCCGATGCCGTCGGGCCGGGCAGCACGGAGTTGACCGTTACCGCGGTTCCGGCCGTAGTCTCCGCGAGCCCGCGTGAGATCGCGAGTTGCGCTGTCTTGGTCATGCCGTAGTGAATCATCTCGACAGGGATCTGCAGGCCCGACTCACTGGAGATGAACACGATCCGTCCCCAATTGTTCTTTTTCATCGCCGGCAGGTAATGACGGCTCAAGCGCACGCCGCTGAGGACGTTCACGTCGAAGAAACGCTGCCAATCGGCGTCGGAGATCTGTTCAAACGGCTTCGGTTCAAAGATACCGAGATTGTTTACGAGGATGTCAACGAAAGGGAAACGAGAGATGACGGCTTGCGCGCCGGCCTCCGTTCCCAGGTCCGCCGCGATTCCATGAGCCGCGCCACTGAGCCGGCGGGCTTCGTCCACGCGCTGTTCCGTACGGCCGTTCACGATCACAGCGGCTCCCTCTTTCGCCAACGCGGTCGCGATCGCCAGGCCGATGCCCGCGGTCGAACCGGTCACTAGAGCCGTCTTGCCCTGCAGTTGAAGGTTCATAGCGGATTAGATGCTTGGCAGGTCAATTGCAGATCCAGGAGAGGAGGCGAGGTAACAATGTCATTTTTCATGTGGATCCTCCTGGGACTGCTTGCAGGTTTCATCGCGAGTCACCTGGTAAACCATCGCGGCGAGGGTATGGTACTGGATATTTTACTCGGCATTGTCGGCGCGGTGATCGGAGGCTGGTTATTTCACTGGTTCGGTCATGCGGGCGTTAACGGGCTGAACCTATACAGTTTATTTGTGGCTACGGCCGGGGCAGTGGTCTTCCTGTTCCTGTATCATGCGGTCCGGCCGCGGCGGCGATTCTTTTAATCAGTTAACGTCTGTGTCGGCGGGGAGCGATACCCGGTTCCAATCCGGCGGCTCCACGCCGAGCAGATTGTGCACGAAGTAATCGTCACGATAGTGCTCGGAATTCAATATTCCTACACCATGATTCTGGCCGGGGATGTAGAGCATGTCGAAGCGCTTGTGCGCTTTGACCAGCGCGTTGATGACCTGCAGCGAGGACGCCGGATCGACGTTGCTGTCCAATTCGCCCACGATAATGAGCGCTTTCCCTTGCAGGCGATAGGCATTGTCAACGTTTGACGAGGCGGCATATTGCGGGCCTAGCGGCCAGCCCATCCACTGCTCGTTCCACCAGATTTTATCCATGCGATTGTCGTGACAGCCGCTGTTAGTAACTACGACCTTGTAAAAATCCGGATGGAACAGGACGCCGCCCAGTGAGTTCTGGCCGCCGGCCGAAGTGCCAAAGATACCGACGCGAGAAATGTCGTAATAACGATATTTCGCGGCCACCGCCTTGTGCCACAGGATGCGGTCCGGGAAGCCTGCATCGCCCAGATCCTTCCACGCCACATCGTGGAATGCTTTCGAGCGGTTGCTGGTGCCCATTCCGTCGATGTGGACGACGATGAACCCGAGATCGGCCAATGGCTGGTCGGCTGAGACGGCGCTAAAGGTCTTGGGCACAAATGAACCTTGGGGGCCGGCATAGATATTCTCGATCACCGGGTATTTCTTCGAGGGGTCGAAGTTCGTTGGGCGAATGATGATGCCCCAGATGTCGGTTGTACCGTCCCGTCCTTTGGCGACGAATACTTCCGGATAACGGAAGCCCGCTGCCAGGAGCGCCGAAGCGTTGCCCTTTTCCACCTCCATAACCACTCTTTGATCTTCCGTGCGGCGCAGTTGAGCGACGGGTGGAAGGTCGACTCTCTGCCAGGTGTCGACGTAATACTTACGATCGTGCGAGAAGGCGACCGTATGGGTGCCGTCGGCGTCGGTCAACCGAGTCAGGCCGGTGCCATCGAAGTTGATCCGGTAGTATTGCGTGAAATAGGGATCCTGGCCTGGAACCATGCCCCCGGCTTCAAACCAGATTTGACGCTTGTCGTCGTCGACGAAATCCACATTCCGTACCAGCCAATCGCCCTTTGTGATCTGGCTCTTAACGTGGCCGGTTATGCCGTCATAAAGATACAAATGCTCCCAGCCATCGCGCTCGGAAGCCCAGACGATCTCTTTTCCATCGTTGACGTCGTGACGATACCTGCGGCCCGCCGATAGCCCGGGCCCGAGCAGGTTGTAGTAGAAGAACGTCTTGCTCTGCTCGTCGATGATCGTTCGCGGGGCGCCGCTCTGCCCATCGACCTCGATGACGCGATAAACCTGGTGGCCGCGCTGGTTGTACTCGAACGTAAAGGCGCGGCTGTCCTTCCACCAAACCGGAGGCGTGATGTCGTAGGCATTGGGGAACAGCGAATGATCGATCTCGGTTTCCTTGCGCGTGGCGACATCGAACAAGGCCGGGTAAGCAATATCGAGCGCGTCGCCGGGCTTCCGATACGAAATCGTCATGTGCTTAGGCTGGATCTGGTCGGCGGGAGATGACTCGATGTAATGTACTTCGCGGTCGTAGCCGGGGCGGGTGTGATACGCGACGAGTTTTTTCGAATCGGGTGACCAGGCGATGGACCGCAGCGTGTAGTAGTTGCCTTCGGAGCCGTCGGTGCTGAGCGGGGTCGGGGGCTCATTGGTGCCGGCCTGCTTCAGAAACACATTGTAGTTTTCGATCAGAGCCTCCCACTTCCCGTCGAACGAGGCACACACCGCCGCGGGTTCAGCGGGAAGTTGTCCGGGAAACACGAAACCCACTCCGCGCCGCGCGTCGCGCGGGCGAGCCTGGTCCGGATTCCGGCTTGACGGACGAGGCGCACAGGCGGGTTGACGTTGCGTGCCATTGGCTGTAGCGGCCGCGCCTTGCTGCGGCGGTGGCGGCTGATACTCCAGGCCATCGACAGGGTCGCCGCCGGGTCCTTCAGGGCTCAATTGCGGGTCGTCATCCGGGCCTGCGTTGCCTGCTCCAGGCCCGTTAAGGGGAATTGCGCCGCCTTTTTTGCAGGTGTAATCCGTCAATGAGCACTTATATAGGACACTATCAGTGCCGAATTGAATGGACTGCTCGTTATCGAGGAAGGTCAGCGGGGCGGTGGTGGGAGGACCGAGGGGAGGCCGAGCCCCCAGGCGTCGCTCACGTGGCGCAAACGGCAGCGTGAGTCCCGTACATTTGTGACCGGTAGCCGCGGATATGGCGCTTGCAAGCCTGTCATGGTCGAAGGCCGGCTTCTTCTCGGCTGTTGCAGCATCGACCAACATGAACTCAGTGCCTTCTTTGACGGAGCGGTAGTACCAGAAGTGTTCCGAATCGCCGATCCACGTGATGGGTCCAGGCGCGTTCACCACAAGTCCGTGCGCCTTTGCCTGTAAACCATGCGCGCGTTGATAATCCGCCAGCGTGCCCTGCGCCGCGGCGGCCTGTATCAATAGAAATGCCGCGAGAAAACCGCGGGACATTAATTTCCGAGCCATGAGACTCATAATAGCTCCGGGCCGGGCTCCAGGTTTCTGCGCTTGACAAGAAGCATTTCCGTGTGGCAACATGTCGTATGGTGACATATCGTGATGCGACCTGACACGGTAGATACCAAACCGCTGACTGAGCCGGTCTTTCTCATCCTTCTTAGCCTGGCCGAAAAACCGCGCCATGGCTACGCCCTGATGAAAGACGTTGAATTTCTCAGCAACCGTCGGGTTCGGCTGAGCACGGGGACCCTGTATGGCGCGCTGCGCAGGCTTCTGGAAGACCTCTGGATTGAGCGTTTCGAGCAGGAAGATACGTCGCGCGACAAACAAGCCTACAGGCTGACGGTGGCAGGACGCAAACAACTTCACACCGAATTGGAGCGTATGCGGCAATTGACGCGGGCAGCCTCCACTCGGCTGCGGACGAAGGAGGCGTGACGGGATATGAAACGGGTATATTGGCTTTTTCTGCAGCTTTACCCGAGAGATTACAGGATCCGCTTCGCCGCCGAAATGTCGCGCGCGTTTGAATCCTCGGCGGCGGACTCGAGGCGTGACGGCCGAGAGGTACTCATCCGTTTCATGCTGGCCGAGTTTGGGAGCCTCGTCACCGGCGCGGCGGCAGAGTGGGTGGCGAAGCTGACCACGAACGCCGCAGTTCGTGGCCGAGGCCTGCCCGACCCTCAGGTGATGCGTCCTCCTGGCGTCAGCCGTGAAGTGTGGTTCGCAGCGGCGGAGAGGCCGGATGAATTATACGAGGCGCAGCAACAGGTGGACTTACTGGTGGGCAAGATGGTCCATGCCATTGCAAATCATGACTTCCCGGGGGCGCGTTCGTATTCGTCACAGGAGCGCGAGGCTCGGGAAAACCTGCGGCGGCTCCAATCGAAGTATGGCATCGCGAGTTAGGGATGCTCGCCGGACATCTCGCGGTGGCCCTGGGCGCCAGGCGATTTGAGCCAGGGATTTCGCTCGGGACGCTGGTCCTGGCCGCCATGGCAGCCGACCTCCTGTGGTGCGTCTTCATGATCGCCGGAGTGGAACACGTACAATTCCGGCCCGCGATGGGAGCCGCAAACTACTTCGCGGCGTCGAACATCGCGTGGAGTCACAGCCTCTTGATGGACATCGTTTGGGGCTGCCTGCTAGCGGCGGGTTACTTCCTGAGACGACGATATCCGCGCGGAGCCTGGGTGTTGTTCGGAGCCGTTCTCAGCCACTGGGTGCTGGACTGGATCAGTCACAGGCCGGATATGCCCCTCGCCCCCGGCACTCAAGCGCGCTACGGCCTGGGTCTGTGGGCTTCCATCCCAGCGACCGTCATTGTAGAAGGAGGCTTCTGGATTTGCGCGGTTTTCCTGTATGCTCGCGCGACGCGCGCAGGCAACCGGGCCGGCTCTTATGGATTTTGGGCGGTCGTGGGGATTCTCACGTTGATCTGGTACAACAATGTCGCTGGTCCGCCGCCGCGTGATCCTCACACCGTACCGATCGCCAGCTTCGTTTTGTTTTCATTGGTTGTGGCTTGGGGATACTGGATGAACAGAGTCCGCGTACGCGTTTCGCAGAACTAGCGCCGAATTCTTACTTCCGAAGGCAATGCAATTCGCGACCGCATACTCGATCGGCAGTTTGCGCCCGGCGTTCGGGATGTAGTCCAGGTCACATTCAGGATCGGGCACGTCAAGATTGATGGTGGGCGGCGCCACGCTATCGCGCATCGCGAGGAGCGTAGCCGCAACTCCCGCGGCACCGCAAGCTCCCTGCGGATGCCCGATCATGCTTTTCAAGGACGAGCCCGCAAGACGCTGCGCATGTTTTCCGAATGCGAGCTTCATGGCGCGGGTTTCGATGCGATCGTTCAGTTCCGTCGAGGTGCCGTGATAGCTGACGTACTGCACCGCTTCCGGCGCGACCTCGCCCTGCTCGAGCGCCAGCCGCATAGCACGGGCGGGCTCTTCGCCGCACTCTTCCAGGCGGACCCGATGGTAAGCCTCGCACGTTGAACCGTAGCCGAGAATCTCACCGTAGATTTTGGCTCCGCGCGCCCGAGCACGCTCCAGGTCTTCCAGGACGAAGAACCAGGCGCCCTCGCCCAGCACAAAGCCGTCACGATCACGAGAAAAGGGCCGCGACGCGCGTTGCGGGCAATCATTCCATCGCGACGCGAGGATCCGCATAAGGATAAATCCGCGCAGGATGAGGGGCGCAATGGGCGCGTCTACTCCGCCTGCAATCATCGTTTCCAGCGCGCCGCACTGGATGTGCCGGAACGCATATCCAAGGGCGTCAGTCGACGAAGTGCAGCCGGTCGATATGACATGACTTAATCCGCGAAACCCGAAGCGCATCGAAATTTCACTGGCCAGGGTGCCGATCGTTGAGGTCGGAATCACATACACGCTGCATTGTTTCTGTTTTCCGGTATAGTACAGCCGGTACTGCTCTTCGGTAAATTCCTGGCTGCCGCCTCCGGAGCCAACCATGACACCGATCTGTCGGAGCCGGTCGCGCGACATGCTCGTAGGGTCGACGCCGGAATCCTGCAGCGCCTCTCCCACTGCGGCAACGGCAAGGGGGACGACGCGAGAGACGTGCGGCCGGTCCTTGACCGTAACGTATGGCGATTCGTCAAAATTCTGGATTTCGCCCGCCACGCGCACTGTAAAACCGCCGGCGTCAAACAGCGAAATCGGACGAACTCCGCTAATTCCGTTCCTGGTGGCGGCCCAAAACGCTTCGCGGCCGACACCGTTCGGGCTGACGGCCCCGATTCCCGTTACCACGACACGTCGTATGGAGGGCACTATAAGGTTCCTTATAGGGTACCAGCCATGGTTGAGAAAATTCTCGCTTTTGACTAGCGCCACGCAGGCATGCCATCAGCTAGAATAGAGGATTCAGCACACACCGGCTCGCATACGCTGAAACCGCGCGGGTAGGGTGGACGTCTGGACGAATTAGCGCAGAGTGGAAAGGACCCCGTATCTAGATGATGTTAAACAGGCCTAGGTGCCTGCATACATTCCTACTGTTGCTTTTTCTCACACCAGTGAGCGGGATACTTCAGGGCGCGCCGCAGTCCTCCACTCAACAGCAACAGCCGCAGCAGCAGCCTCCGGCCACTCCTGCGCAACAGCCCAAGCCGCAGCAGCAACCGCCTGCCCAACAGCAGCAGCCGCCAGCGCGCAACCCTTTTGAAACGGTTCCACAGGCTCAGCCGGAGCAACAGAAGCCGCAACTGGAACAGCCCAAGGAGGCGCCGAAGCCGCCGTCATCGACGCCGGTACAGCGCCAGCCCGGAGCCCCGCCCGAGAACATTATTGAAGACATCGAATTTCGGGGCACGCGACGAGTTCCTCAGGATACTTTGCGGGCGCAGATCTCCACCCGCAAGGGCGATCCGTACAATGACGACACGTTGCACCAGGACTTCATCCGCTTGTGGAACACGAACCGCTTCGACGACATCCGTCTGGAGCGCGAACCCGGCAAGACCGGCTGGATCATCCGCTTCGTACTTACCGAGCGTCCCGTGGTGCGAACCATCAAGTACGACGGCAACAAATCGGTCAGCGTGTCGGAAATCCTGGATCGCTTCAAGGAGCGCAAGGTAGGCCTGGTAGTGGAGCAACAGTACGATCAGGCCAAAGTACAGCGCGCCCGGAACGTGATTCTCGAGTACCTCGCAGAGCGCGGCCGGCAGTACGCCAAGGTGGAGCCGGAAGTACACCGCGTGCCGCCGTCATCGCTCGAAATCGTTTTCAAGATCGACGAGGGTCCCAAGGTCAAAGTTGGCCAGATCAACATCGTTGGGAACAATGCGTTCAGCGACAAGGAAGTCATCCGTGCGATGAAGAATTCGCACCCTATCGGCATCCCGCATTCGATCCTGTTCGAGAACCTGTTCGCCAAGACCTACGATTCGACGAAGCTCGAAGAAGACAAGAGCCGTGTGCAGGATTTCTACCAGCAGCATGGCTACTTTCTGGCGCGCGCGGTGGATTCCAGCGTCGTCATTGTCGATACCGGCGGGCACGGATTCCGTATCCCCTTAATCAAGACCAACAAGCCGGGCAAGGCCGCCAACATCTCGGTGACCATGGATGAGGGCAAGGAGTATCGCCTGAACAACATCCTCTTCACAGGTGTGAAGTTCTTCCGCACGCCCGAGGCTCTCATGAAGCCTCTGTTCGGGATGTCGCAAGGCGATGTGTTCTCGACGTCGAAACTGCGCAAGGGTATTGAGAACATGCGCAAGCTGTACGGTGAGTTCGGCTTCATTAACTTTGTGGGCGATCCCAGCTTCGACCCGGATCCCAAGAACGCCAAGATCGACCTGACGCTTTCGGTGGACGAGGGCAAACAGTTCTTTGTACGCCGCATCGATTTCAGCGGCAACGCAACGACTCGCGACAAGGTGATTCGTCGCGAACTGCTGATTGACGAAGGCGACATGTTCAACACCCGCCTTTGGAATCTCAGCATCCTGCGCCTGAATCAGCTTGGCTATTTCGAGCCGCTCAAGGAAGAGGAAGCCGCGGACATCCATCAGGACCCGAGGACCGACACGGTCGACGTCACGCTGAAGGTGAAAGAGCGTGGCAAGAACTCCATCCAGTTGAACGGTGGCGTGTCGGGCATAGCCGGCAGCTTCCTGGGCTTCTCATATTCCACGAACAACTTCCTCGGATTAGGCGAGACGCTCAGCCTGAATTCCCAGCTCGGAACCCGTTTGCGCAGCGTGCAATTCGGCTTCACGGAGCCGTATCTGTTGGACAAGCCCATTCAGACGGGATTCACGCTGTACACCCAGCGCTTCAATTACGATCAGGCTCGCGAAGCATCGATTCTGTCGGGACAGAACCTGATTCCGCTGTACCAGCAGTTAGGACAACAGAATCTTCTGAACTATGTTTCGAACGGCTACGGCGGCACGGTTTTCATGAGCTATCCGCTGCGGCGCAGCTTCGCCCGCTTAGGCTTGAGCTACGGGTACGACATTTCCAACATCACGACGCTGACGACTGCGTCGAACCAGTACTTCAATTACCTGGATTTCCAGGGTGTTGGCGGTCCGAATTCCTTGAACGGTATTCGCACCAGCAAGGTCATTCCGTCGTACACCTTCAACACGGTAAACCATCCGATCACGCCGACGGCCGGCAAGTCGCTGTTTTTCTCGGTCGCGTTCGCCGGAAGCGTCCTGGGCGGCAACGTCAATACGCTGGAACCGACGCTCGATGCCAAATACTTCCGGGGCGGCTTCAAAAAGGGTCACGTGATTGGAATGCACCTGCTGGGCCGGTTCCTCACGGGTTACGGCGGCAAGGTAGCTCCGCCGTTCAACCGCTACTATGCTGGCGGTGAGAACGACATTCGCGGTTTCGATATTTGGGGCATCAGTCCTATTGCCTTCCTGCCCAGCACCGCGCAAGTCAATGTGCTGAATCCCGATGGTACGATACGGCAGCAGAGAGTCGTCTCTAACGGTGTCGTTTCGTTCGTGAATGTCACCCAGACGATTCCGGTTTATCAATTAGAGTTCCCGGGCGGCGATACGAACATCGTTACGAATTTCGAATACCGCATCCCGATTGTCGGTCCGGTGACGCTGGCGGCATTCGTCGACGCCGGGGTTGACAAGCTTTCGCTTGCCAGCCAATTGAAACTCAATCCCGGCCGTATCGACCAACTTAATGCCGAGTTTCCCCAGGCTGGATTTACCGGCAAGGCTTACATCGCACCGGGAACCCAAAAAATGCGCATGTCGACCGGACTCGAAATTCAGGTCCTGATGCCGGTCGTAAACGCCCCGTTCCGCGTCTACTGGGCCTACAATCCCAGCGTGGTTCGGGAGTACCTGCAGCCGCCGATCGCGGTAGACAGGTCCGTATTCCCCAACGCGGCTACCTATAACAGCGCAGTGGCGCAGTTTGGCCAACCCCTCCCCTTCTTCGAGAAACGGTCGATGTTCCGTTTCACGATCGGACGTACGTTCTAGCGTCTGAGCAACATTGGATAAAATGAATTTAACGAGACTTTAGGAGTTCACTTGTGACAAGACAGGTTTTAGGATTTTGCGTGCTGGCGCTGGGACTATCCACTATTGGCTTTGCGCAACAAAAGTACGCCGTGATTAGTATTCAAGGCGCGATCGTGGCCACCAAAGACGGGCAGAAGGCCGCCGCTGAGCTGGACGCCAAGGCCGGCCCGAAACGTAAAGACATGGAGGGTCGACAGAATGAGATCAACAGTCTCAAGGATCAACTCCAAAAGGGCCAGAACACTCTGAGCGAAACCGCGAAGAACGATCTGTATCGAACCATCGATCAGAAGACCAAGACTCTGAATCGCGACATGCAGGATGCTCAGGACGAGATGGACCAGGAACAGCAGAAGCTGCTGCAAGGTCTCGGCCAGAAGATGATGGCGGTGATCGACAAATACGCCAAGGAGAACGGCTATACGCTGATTTTGGATGTCAGCAATCCGCAGACGCCGGTTCTTTATGCTTCGAACACCATCGACATCACGAAGGACATCGTCGAGCTGTACGATAAGGCGAACGCAAGTGGTGGTGGCGCGGCGAACAGCAGCGCGGCGCCTGCGAGCGGAACGGCAGCCCCGAAGCCTGCGGCGACCAGCACCACGCCGGCGGCTCGTACGACGACGCCCGCGGCCGCGGCCAAGAAGCCCTGAGCAAATTTCAGATCTTAGCGAGGTAGCGCAGGCGAAAACGCCTGCGCTACCTCTACGCCTGAAACCCAACTCCCCGAACTATGGCCTCCAGGTATGGGACGGCATCCCGCATGTCCCGCATCCTCTGGTCGGGGTCGTGAGCCTCGCGCTCGATGTTGAGCGGTCCTGTAAACCCGATCTCCTTCAGCTTGCCCACGAAACGCTCGATTCCCACCGCCCCCTCGCCAAGCGGCCTTTCCCTCCCGAGCGCACCCGCAACGTCCTTCGGTGGATAATCCCCATCTTTTGCGTGAACCGAAACCACATACTTGCCTAAAACGCCGAGCGCTTCCACCGGATCTCCCGTCCCGTACAAGATCATGTTTGCCGGATCGAAGTTAATGGCAAGGTTCTTACGGTCCACGTCCTTCAGGAATTCCAACAGGACTTCGGCAGGCTCCTGCCCGGTTTCCAGCGCAAATGTCTGGTGATGCTTCGAGGCGTGATCGCAGACCCTGCGCACCATGTCCCGAACCGCGACGTAATCCGGGTCGTTCTTGTCCTCAGGGACGAAGCCGATATGGCACGCGATGCTCTTGACGCCCAGGGCCGCCGCAAAGTCGCTCACTTCAAAGGTGCGGCGTTCGCGTTCGGCGCGGGTTTCGCGAGGAATGAACCCCACGGTTCGTTGCACGGTCGGGATATCGGCGTAATCCTCACCGCTGTAAGCCGCAAAGACCGTGACGATGGTGAACTCCTCCTCCGCCAGTGCCTTTTTCCAGCCGACTGCAAAGTGATGTCCCAGGTTTGTGCCTCCGGGAATCCCGAGTTGCCCGCAGCGAACGCCCAGGGCCTTGATCTCGGCGAGGCGATCGCGCTCGGCCCAGAACATTATGCCGACTTCACGTGCGTCCAAATGGTGCATGGAATCCTTCCTCCGTTTTCATTCCTTGCTTCCACCATCAAACGGGTGAGCTTGACCGCCGCTGCCGATTCGGCGGGCGGACACAGTTCCGGCATACGGCCGCTGTCACAGCAGTCGATGAAATGCTCGATCTCGGCCTGATAGCCATCTTTTTCCGGCATCGGGAGGGGTTCGACGGCTCCATCATCGCGGTACAGCGTAGGCGGGGTACCCATTGAGCTGTATTCAACCGTTCCCCGGTCGGCCACCACCGTGTACTCCATCGAGAACGGATAAGTCTTGGGATGATGCCAGCCGCCGGTGACCACCGCAGTGCCCAATCCGGGGTAATGCAACTCGCCCGTAATCACGTCGACACCCGAGGCCGGCGCAGCGTAGCCGGTAGCCGAAACGAACGCCGGCATGCCGAACAGATGCAGGCACATGTCGACATCGTGGATCAACAGGTCGAATACGCCTCCACCGCTCTTTGCAGAATCACCGAGCCATTGGCTCCATGCGGGCGCTGCGCAGCGCCTGCGGAAAGTCGCGTGACGGACAGACCCGAGTGAGCCGTCTCGCAGTGCATCGCGCAACGCCGCATACATCGGCAGAAACCGCAGCACCTGCGCGGTCATGAGGACCCGGCCTTGCTTTTGCGCCTCCGCAATCATTGCGTCGGCGTGGGAGCCGTCGAGCGCCATCGGTTTCTCGACCAGAACGTGCTTACCGTTGCGCAGCGCTTCGATTGCCACCGCAGCGTGCTGATGCGTGGGTAAACATATATCGACGGCATCGATCTCCGGATCGGCAAGCAATGGCTCCAGGTCGCGATATTTCTTCACCGCACTGAAGTCGTATTTCTCGCCTGGGCCGCCGAGGTTACCCTGAATACCGGTCAGGTCACCCGCCAGCTTCCTCTCATCCGAGCTGTAGATGGCGGCCAGGCTCGCACGCGCCACGCCGCGCAAAGCGCGCAGGTGCGTGCTGCCCATGAAACCCAGCCCGAGCACCGCGACTCTCATAAACCCCATACTACAGGGTCAGATGCGCTGTGCGGGTTCCACCTTCAGCCGTAAGCCGTCCACGGAGCGGACTCGGACGGTCGCGCCCTCATCAACCGGAGTTGACGAAATGGCGTCCCAGTATTCACCGTGTACCAGAACCTTACCTTCCGGCGCGAGCGGCGTGCGAGCCACTCCGATTTCGTCGATGACGCCCCCGTTATCCATAATTGCTTTGTCCCGGCGCCCCCGAATCACCGCGTAAACGAGAAGTAATGTGATCGCCGCGAAAGGCAGCGTTACCGCAACCGCCGTTGCAAGGTGAATTCGGACTTCCGGCGGACCTTGAATGAGGAGCACCGCGCCCAGAATCATGGCGGCGATACCGCCCGCGGCGAGCGCCCCGTGCGTCGTGAACTTCATCTCGAGGACCAGCATCGCGATGCCAAGCACGAGCAAGCCGGCGCCGGCCCAGTTTATTGGAAGCACCGACAGCGCCGACAAAGCAAGCAGAACGAGAATACTACCTACCACACCAGGTACGATGTGTCCGGGCGACGTGAATTCCACGTAGATCAGCAGCGCCCCTATGATCAGAAGGATGAATCCGATGTTGGGGTCGGCAATCGCCCCCACGAAGCGCTCACGCCACGTCGTCTCCGCCGCGACAATGCCGGCGCCTGCCAGGTTTAACGTCACCTGCTTGCCGCTCCACAACGTGATCTGGCGGCCATTCAACTGATCGAACAGGCTCCGTTCATCGGCGGCAATGAGGTCGATCAGTTTGCCGTCGAGCGCCTCTTTCTCGGTGAAAGCCTTCGCCTGCCGGACGGTGCTTTCGGCCAATTCGCTATTGCGACCGCGCTTCGCGGTCAGGCTGCGCAACAGCGCCGACGCGTCGTTCTCGACCTTGCTCCGCATTACCGGGTCCATCTCCTGGCCCATGAGAACGGGTGAAGCCGCGCCCGTATTGGTACCCGGCGACATCGCCGCGATATCACCCGACTCCAGAATGAAGAAGCCTGCCGACGCCGCGCGGGCGCCGCTGGGAGTGACGTAGGTGATCACCGGCACGGGCGAAGCGGTCACGTGTTGAATCAGTTCGCGGGTCGCGTCCAACAAGCCCCCGGGCGTATTCAGCCGGATCAGGAGGGCGGAAGCTTGCTGCTCGCGTGCCTGTTCAATTGCATGCGAGACGATTTCGACCGTGACGGGATGGATAATTCCGTCGATATTCACCGCGACAACACGCGGAGTTTGGGTGGGTTGCGCGGCGGCGAAACCGGCCAGCAGCAGCATGGCGCAAACTGCTTTGCTCACGACTTCAAGGTAGCGCAGGCTCGATGCAGTCCGGCTAACCTGGAGAATTCCGCGCACCCGCTCGTGCGCAACCCGGTGCGCCAGGAGCTCGACTTTACGCCGGAGCCGTCTCCCGACGCCCGTAGTTGAGCTCATAAAACTTCTGATATTCACCCGATTTGACGTGCCGCACCCACTCGGGATTGTTGCGGTACCAATCAATCGTAGCCTGCAGGCCGCGCTCGAAATCCATCTCCGGCTCCCAGCCGGTCTCGCGCATTAATTTCTCGCTGGATAGGGCGTAACGGCGGTCGTGCGCCGGGCGATCCTGCACGTACTGGATGAGGCTATGAGGTTTTCCGAGCGCTGCGAGAATCCGCTCGACCACCTCAAGGTTCGCCACCGATCGATTGCCTCCGATGTTATAGATTTCGCCGACACGGCCTTTCCCGACGAGCGTTAGAATCGCGCGGCAATGGTCATCGGCGAAGAGCCAATCCCGAACCTGCATCCCGTCGCCATAGACCGGAAGCGGCTTGTCTTCCAGGGCATTCGAAATCATCAGCGGAATCAGTTTCTCGGGAAACTGGTGCGGGCCGTAGTTATTCGAGGCACGCGTCACAATGACCGGCATTTTGTAAGTCTTGGCATAGGCCAGCGCCAGCAGATCGGAGCCTGCCTTCGCCGCGGAATAGGGACTGCTGGGATTCAGCGGGAAGGTCTCGTCCGCTTCGAGTGGCGCTTCCAGACTGCCATATACCTCGTCGGTCGAAACATGAATGAAGCGGCCGATCGCGTGCGCGCGCGCAACTTCGAGCAGGGTAAACGTTCCGCGCAGGTTGGTGTCGAAGACCGGCGTCGGCGCGAATATGCTGCGGTCGACGTGCGATTCGGCCGCGAAGTGCACCAGTGTGTCCGGCTTCGATTCGCCAACAACCTGCTCGACAGCTTCGCGATCCGCGATGTCGGCCCTCACAAACCGATATCGCGGATGATCGCCAACTGAGGCCAGGTTCTCGAGATTCCCGGCGTATGTAAGCTTGTCTAAATTGACAATCTCGTGATCGGTGGAACGCAGTGCCAGTCGAATGAACGCGGAGCCGATGAAGCCCGCTCCGCCGGTAACAAGAATTCTCATCTACAGCAATTGTATAAGGAAGCTTCCGCAGTCTCGCTTCGATGGCGGTTAGGATCGAACTCGTCAATCACGGGTCCAGGAAAGCGCTTTAGTTCGTCCGGGCTCGCGAGCCCCGTAAGGGATAAAAGCGTAGGCATGAAGCTCAGGCTGTCATACGGCCGTTCCACGCGAAGCCCTTCGGGAATTCCTGCCCCGGCGAGCATAAACACGGAATGGGTCGAGATACGAAAAAAAGACCCATGGTTGCCGCCGGGATTGAACCCGCGAGTATTAAAGTTCCAATGGTTCGACGCCAGAATCAGCAGGTCAGCCTGGGCCAAGTGCCGCTTTCGCTCTTCAAAGCGCCGCAACACGATTTCGTCCGCGCTCTTGGGCGGCACGGCCGGCGCCGGAAGATCGCGCGACAACTCCTCCTGCAGCCCTATAATCGCGTTCGAATAAGCTGTTTGGTGCACGGCTTCGAGCCACTCGCGATCTGTATGCCAGCCGCTTAGCCACTCCGCCCGATCGCCTGGGACACTAAGCTGCGGGTCCTCGAATATGCGCAGGGGAAGCCCGTCACGCCAAGGCTGCTCCGTATATGTGACTTTGCCCGACCGGTCCTGCCGTAACCCCTGTACCGGAACGTAGCGCAACTCGAGGCCCGACTGGCCGCGGCGCGACAGGATCAAGGCCTGGCTCGTTTCCGATTCGTAAACCCAGATCCCTTCTTCATCGGGCGCTTCTACCGGACAGCGGACGGCGACAAAATCCACAGGCTTGGAGCTCACCTGGGCCTGCACGTTGTTGCGAACACGCACACCCGTGATCAGCTCGAAATAGTTCACCCGCCGGAAGCCATCGGTACCGGGCCCTACGGCATAATTCTGCAGATCGTAGATGGTGTTCGGATCGCCCATTACACGTTTGGGGATCAGTTCATCGGTCTTCGGCTTTGAGCTTTCGAACTGTTTCGGCTCCATGCGCAGCAGGCGAGCCAGCGCGCGCGCATACGCCGAGTATCCGACTTCGTCCTCCTGCCACGAATGCAACTGCGCCGTCTGCCGCCGCAAATCGAGGTACGCGCCTTCCTTCCGGTGCGACTTGGCCCACTTAACCGATGTGCTCTTGACCGTGGCGTCGAGCCGGGCGATCAATCGCCGCAAAGCCCCAAGTTCCTCGTCCAGTTCCTTCAGGGTCCGCTCCCACGAAGCGCGCTGTTCATCAAGCAATTGGAAGATGGCACGCGAATCGCGTGGCCGCTGCAGCAGAATCTGCAGCTCGTTGAGGCGATTATTCCGCAACTGCACGCAGGCCCGTTCGTTACCGTCCAGATCAAGCAATGCTGTGGGGTAATCGTCGGCCTGGTCCTTGAGATAGAAAGAATGCGCACTAGGCGTCACCACTTCAGAAACGAATGGGTCGAGCCCTTTCAGTTTGTATTCCGTGAGTGGATGGCGGTTGGTGATGACGTGATGCCCGCCGCCCTCGGCGCTGCCGAAGAAGTCGATGAGGCTGTAGCCCTGGCTGATCACCGCCGGGTCGGTGTTCATACCGTGATCCGACACCAGCACGAAAATAGTCTGATCCGCGAGCTCGCTCCCCTGGATCGCCGTCCAGATGCGGCCCGCCAAGGTGTCCAACTGCCGGATCACCCCATATTGACTTGCCGCGTCATTCGTGAGGTGTCCGACATGGTCGTAATCGCCGACGAAGAAATCGAGATAGCGGACATTCGGGTCGGCCAGCTTCGCGATGAGCTCCCGCTCTACCTGCTCGTTAACACCCTTCCCCAGCTCGAAGCCGAGTTGCCACTCGTTAAAGAGCTGTCCGGGTGTGCGTGAGGTGATGCGATGAACGAGCGTTCCGCCGAGGGTCTCCCACGAAACCCCGCGCTGATAGAGTTGCATGCTCTGGTAGCGCTCGCCGGAAGGATAGCGGTCGATGAGCAGCGGCACTCCCGCCTCATCGAGCACCTCGACCCCGGGCATATCGGCACGCTTCGCCCGCGCATAGCCGACGTAAAACGGAAAGAAGTTGAGGTAATCGTAGACCCGCAGCGTGTAGCGGTCGTATTCGGCGTTTCCACGAATCACGAGATTCCGCCCGGTATCGAGCATCGACCAGGACGGCGCCGACAGGCTGATACCACGGACGTAGAAGTTATCGACCGATGCTCCCTGCTGCCGAAAAATGCGATCCAGCCAAGGCAGCCGGCTTTTTCCGCTCAAAGGGTCGCGCTCGTCGAGATATTTCTGAACAATATCCTTAGGAAGCCCATCGACCTTGAGGATGACGAGGCGCTTGGGCGCCCCCCAGGCGAGCGATGCGGCCAGCGCTAATAGCCCGGCCAGGCGGATGCTCAAGACTACTGTGCTCCGTTGTCCGCGGAAACGGCTGCCGCGGGCGTTGACACAACAGGCAGCTTGGCCAGCCGCTGCAGGCACTCGAGGCAGCGCTGGCGGGTCATAGCGTCGGAAGTCTGAGCCAAAACACGACGTACAAGCTGCTCACTCTCCTCGCGCAGATTCGGATTCTCGCCACCGATCTCGGTGATTGCGTCCAGCGATTTTTGCACTTGCCCCATGTCAAAGGCCACTTCTGCGCGAGGCGTCGAATCGAGTACATCTTCGAGAAAGCGTTTGTGCCACGCAAAGCGCCGTTCCCGGTCGACTTCCGCCAGCAGTTCGGTATTCATGCGATCGGTGTGCTGATACCGCCCGAACGTCGCGACATGGGCGAGTTCGAACATGGCACGCGACCCTTTGGAATGCACTTCTGGAGCAATCTCCATCGACCGGTCGCGTGCTAGGGTTTTCTCCAGGCCTCCCGGCCGGCCGGCAAACGCCACCAGGGCCGCATACTGCTCGCGGGCGATGCGCGCTTCCACCGCCATCCCGTTGTCCATCGGGTTCATCGCAAACCCATCGACACGACGCTGCAGTTCCCGCCGCAGAGCCGGATTCAAAGATTCATCGAGAAACAAGGAATGGTCGAGCTGCGCATAGGCCCGTTCACGCGCGGTACGGTCCATCGCGGCGCCCCAACGGGTCCGCACGAATCGCCAGGCCGTATTACCAGCCAGAAACGGCCAGTTACCGAAACCGGTGAGCCCCAAAACGCCAACTGTCACCTGGTCCACGGCCCGACGCATCATCTCGCGCCGCTTCGGCATGGATGGCCGCCGAAAATCGACCAGAAGCAGGGGTGTGCGTGGATGGTCAAGGCTGTACAGAGCCACGGGCACCATCTCAACAGGACGCGCGCCTGGTATATCGGCGTCCACTCGCGCCCCATTTGCATCCAGGTACCAGGTTTCCTTGTAGCCCTTCCACTTCTCCAGCCAATTTCCTTCGAATGGATTGGCGATACTCAGAAACTGGCCGTTGAACGGCATATCGCGGTCGTAGTGATGGCTCTCGATCCACAACAGCGCGTGCGCCGACTTGTTGAAGCCCACCGACAGCGGCTGGAAGTAGAGCCCGTCCTCCTCGGCCTTTTGTCGCAGGAGTTCCCAATTGTGGCCGCGCGTCTCCATTCGCGCGGTGTTCTCCTTGTTGAAGGCCGCCGAAAGGTACGATTCGCTGACCAGATCACCCAGCATTCGTGTGCTCAAAAGCAGCCGAGCCTGTAATCGCTCCAGGTCCGAGGCCGATAGCTCGTCGTTGGGCGACGTCGATGAAAGCACGTTGAGCGCCTGCCACACATGCTGATTTCGAAAATCGGTGGCGTTGCCACTATAAGCGCGGGTGGATGCCCGCACAGGTATGCCGATTGTATCCAACATCTCGGACTGCAGGACCGCGCGCGTCACTTTCGGAAAAGTACGGCGGCCCGCGGCGCCCATGTCGAAGATCGGTACCGGCACTCCGTGGTCGTGCCGCTGCGACGAACCAGCGCGCATGTATAGAAACGGAAGCGTGCCGGCGATTCGCTGGAAAATCGAGGGTCGGGCATAAGATAGCACCCATACGCTCCGCAAAGCGTCGTTACTGGGGTCGGCATCCCCCATGGTGTCCCGAAGGATGCTGATTAGGGGAAAATCCTGCCCCGCTTTCCCCGACGCCGCGTCTTGCGGCAACTGGCAAATCAGCGTGATCAGCTCGCCACCACCGAGAACCGGGACGCGCTCAACTCGCACACGTTCATCGGAAGCATTCTCTGCGAACAGACCCACGATTACTGCGATAGCGGTTAGACAAAACCGCCCGCATCTCAACATGCTCCACTCCTACTGTTTGATAGACGTAAGAAAACGTCGTGGAAGTTTAAACTATTTCTCTTATCGTCTTCCGTTTATAGAGATTTAGTGAGGGCAACCGCGTGATCGTTACAGCGACTGTGCGGCAGCCCACCGTCTTCGATGTAGCCCGGGAAATCGCGCTCACGGGTCGACACTTCTGTCGAGCCGTCGACATTTATCGCACTGCCGCCTGCGAAATAGAAGCATCCCGGTAACTTGTAGCAATTTCAGTTCCCGAGAATGCCTTCCCGTCGACCTCTGCATACGGATAGACGAAGTAGTTGAGCGGCTGGTCCGCCTGTTTCGGAGCCAGGATCACGTCGCGGCCCTTCGAGAACTCAATTCGATTCTCATCGTGCGAGCCGAAGAAATACTCGCGCCGTGAGGGGTTCTTGGCGGCTTCCGACGCGTCGATGGGCACCCATCCGATCCCCTTTGCGTAGAATTCCGCCCAGCAGTGGTAGCCGGCGATCTTGCCCTGGCCACGTTCGGACGGCAGCGGGAAACCGATCGCGAACCGCGCAGGAATCCCCATGGCCCGGGCGTAACCGATAAAGATGGCATGAAAGTCGGTGCAGTTGCCGCGGCGTGCTTCGCAGGCGTAGTAGATGTCCCCGCGTCCCCAACCCTTGCCGGTCTTATCGTATTTCACGGTTGCAACGACATGATTGTAGATGGCCTGAGCCATCTCGAGATCGGTATGCGCGTGCGCGGCTTCCACCACTTCGCGTGCCCAGGTGCGAATCTTGTCGTCGAGCGGCACCAGACGATCCGGCTTCAAATACTCTGCGAGTGCGGCCGGGTCCTCGTCTTTCGTCAGCTTCACGGGTTCCCACAGACGGGCTTGCCGATGCTCCTCACGCGTGGCATCGAAGCGCATCGTCACCGTGAAATTGGTCTCTTTGGGGTTGTCGATGCCCACGTGCAGCACGCGGTTACCCAACGGAGCGGTCGCGATCTTGTATGGGTTCGCCGATTCGACCACGAAATGCGTGATCTGCTGATAGGGATCGTCGTGCGGTACGGGGACCCAGAGGTCGACGTGCTTCGCGCCCGCGGGAATGTCTTTAACGGTTGCCTGGTATTCGAACGCGAAGGAACGCGTACGAGGGGTGAGATCGGCTCCGACCAAATACGGAACAGACGCCAGGAGAATCGTGGCAATGGGTTTCATAACAATTTGATTACAGTGTGGTAGACTTCCCTGTTTGAAACTGGCCTCAATCGATTATCTCCTACTCGCGCTTTATTTCGTATTCGTTCTCGGCATCGGCTGGTTAGTGCGGCGGCGCGTGGTCACCAGCGAGGACTTCCTCACTTCGCATCGATCTGTTCCAGTGTGGATCACCAGCCTGGCCTTCATCGCGGCAAACCTCGGCGCACAGGAGGTGATCGGCATGTGCGCGTCCGGAGCCAAGTACGGCATCATGACGTCGCACTTCTATTGGATCGGAGCTGTTCCCGCGATGCTGTTCGTCGGCGTTTTCATGATGCCGTTCTATTACGGAAGCCGGGCGCGGAGCGTGCCGGAGTATCTGAAACTGCGTTTCGACGAAAAGACCCGGGCTCTGAATGCGATTACGTTTGCTGTCATGACCGTGTTCTCGTCAGGCATCTCGATGTACGCGCTCGGGCTTCTGTTCCAGTTGGTGCTTGGGTGGAGCTTTACGGCCTCGGTGCTGCTTTCGGCGGCGATCGTCCTGGTCTATACCTTCCTGGGCGGCCTCACGAGCGCCATCTACAACGAGGTTCTGCAATTCTTCCTGATTGTCCTGGGATTCGCGCCGCTGGCGATCCTCGCCACCACGAAGGCCGGCGGCTGGTCGGGGGTCGCGGCGCGGATTCCTGAGGTGATGACCCACTCCTGGAAACACGTCGGCAACCCATCGCAGAATCCCATGGGTGTGGAAGCATTCAGCCTCATCGCAGGCCTCGGCTTCGTGCTGTCGTTCGGTTATTGGTGCACGGATTTCCTCGTCGTGCAACGTGCCATGGCGGCCGACTCCATGTCCGCGGCGCGCCGTACCCCGCTGGTAGCCGCGTTTCCCAAAATGTTCATGCCGTTTGTCGTCATCCTGCCGGGCATCGCGGCGGTGGCGCTGTCGAAAATGGCCGTGGGCTACGAACTGCCCCAGAATTACAACCTCGTACTCACGACGTTAATGGCGCAGTTTTATCCCTCCGGTATGCTGGGGGTGGGCCTGACGGCGCTGATGGCGTCCTTCATGTCGGGCATGGCCGGCAATGTCAGCGCGTTTAACACGGTATGGACGTACGACATCTATCAGAGCTATATCCACCCTCGCGCGGCTGACCAGCATTATCTGCTCGTTGGGCGCATCACGACCGTCGTCGGAGTCCTCCTCTCCGTGCTTACCGCTTATCTCGCCACCTCTTTCAACAACATCATGGACATGTTGCAGCTCGTATTCAGCTTCGTGAACGCTCCGCTCTTCGCAACGTTCCTGCTGGGTATGTTCTGGAAGCGCGCGACGGGGCATGGTGCATTTACCGGTTTGCTGGCCGGCACGACCGGCGCCGCCCTGACGCATGGCTTGACCGTAGCGGAGGGCAAAGGCGGATGGATCGCGAACCTGCACCAATTCCCCTCAACCATGGCGCAGAACTTCTGGCTGGCGATCGTCGCCTGGACGATGTGTTTTGTGGTGACGATCGTAGTGAGCCTCGCAACGCGGCCCAAAGCCGAATCCGAGTTGCACAACCTGGTTTACGGCGTCACCGACATTCCCCACGAGGAAGTGGCCTGGTGGAGGCGCCCCGCGCCACTGGCGATCATTGTGGCTGTTCTGCTGATCGGTTTGAACATCATATTCTGGTAACCATGGAAGACCTTCGCGGACCCATCGGACTGTTTTTCCTCCTCACCGGGCTGATCCTGGTCGTCGCGTCGTTCGCCATGCCAGGCGCGCGGGCGCCGCTCACCGACGCCAACGTGAACCTCTACTGTGGTCTCCCCATGCTTGTGTTTGGTAGTGTGATGCTGTGGTTAGCCCGTCGAGCAACCTGATCGAAGCTTTCGAAACCAGGTTCCAACGAACGCCCGATGTCTTCCGGGCTCCCGGACGAGTAAACCTCATCGGCGAGCATACCGATTACAACGACGGCTTCGTGCTGCCGATTGCGATCGATCTGGCGTGCTACGCCGCGACTGCTCCGAGCCACGACAACATGCTGCGCCTTTATTCGCTAAACCTGGAGCAGGGGCGCGAATGGCCGGTCGAACGTGTCCCAAACCTCTACCCGCAGAAGGACTGGAGCGATTACGTCGTTGGCGTCGCCCGGCAGATGCCGGGGCTCCGCGGGCGCAATATTATGTTCCACAGCACTGTGCCGCTGGGGTCGGGCCTGAGTTCGTCGGCGGCAATCGAAGTGGCGTCGGCTCTTGCCCTGGGCCGGCAGGACCTGACCGTAGAGTTAGCCGAACTCTGCCGCAAGGCGGAAAACCAATTCGTCGGACTGCCCTCGGGAATCATGGACCAGTATGTCGCGATTTTTGGCCGTGAGCATGCCGCGATTCAGATCGACTGCCGCAGCCTCACGAGCGTAGCGGTGAAGTTGCCCGCCGGTGTCGCAGTGGTTGCCGTCAATTCCATGGTGAAGCACGAACTCGGAACTTCGGCATATCGCGAACGGGTGGCCGAATGCCGCCTTGCTGTCGAACAGATTGGCGGAATCGAGTCTCTGCGCGACGCCACCGAAGACCAGCTCGCGCGGATTGAGGACGAGGCTGCCCGCAAGCGCGCCCGCCATGTGCTTTCAGAGAATCGCCGGGTTCAGGAGTTTGCCGCCGCGTGCCGGTTGGGCGACCTCACGGAGATGGGCCGACTTTTTGTAGCCTCGCATCGCAGTATGCAGCAAGATTATGAGATCAGTTGCTCCGAAATTGATTTCCTCGTCGACACTGCCCTTACGATTCCCGGAGTTCATGGCGCCCGCATGACTGGCGGCGGATTTGGCGGCTGCACAGTGAACCTTGTTGACCCCACGGCTGCCGATCGCTTTGAGTCGACGCTTCACGCGGCGTATCGCGGGCGTTTCGGCATCGATCCGGTTTTTTACAGGGTGCGGCCGTCGGCGGGGGCGGGTCGGGTGATTTGATCATCAGGGGATGTTTACTCCACCCTCCCAGGATGCGTAAAATGAAAGTCCCAATTAAAGGCATGAGAAATCTTGCGAGAGGGTTCGTTCTGCTTCTGGCCCTTGCGACGTACCCGGCCAAAGCCGAGATCGTGGATTCTTCCGCCGGTGGATTCACCGTTCGCACTACGGTGAACATCCAGGCGCAGCCCGACGAGGTCTACCGCCGCCCAGAGCACACTTTCTCGCACAACGCCCATAATCTGAGCATCGAAGACAAGCCTGCGGGATGTTTCTGCGAGAAACTGCCCAACGGCGGCGGTGTCCGGCACATGGAGGTGTTCGTGGCCATGCCCGGCAAGGCTCTGGTGATGCACGGCGGAATGGGACCGTTGCTGTCGAAAGCTACTACCGGCGGCATGGAGATCCAGCTTTCGCCAGCCGAAGGCGGCACCAAACTGGAGGTCATTTACGCTGTGGCGGGCTACCTGCCGGCGGGCCTGAACACCTGGGCCGCTCCGTTCGATAACGTCGTGAAGGAGCAATTCACACGGCTCAAGAACTTCGTCGAGCACGGGAATCCGGCTCCCAAGGAGGAGAGGAGATGATCAGCGGCGCGCATTCCATCATTTACAGCACGAATCCGGAGGCGGACCGCGCGTTCCTGCGCGATGTGCTCCGCCTGCCGCATGTGGATGTAGGGCATGGATGGCTAATCTTCGGACTGCCGCCGGCGGAGGTGGCGGTACATCCTTCGGAGGAGAACGACGTCCACGAGTTCTACCTGATGTGACGATATCGCGACGTTTACCCGTGAGATGGAGAAGCAGGGGATCGCATGCGCCGAGCTGACGAAGCAGCCATGGGGGCTACTCACGAAAGTATCGCTTCCCGGCGGCGGAAAGCTGGGAGTCTACCAGCCGCGGCATGAACGGCCACCCATACCCTGACGCTCGAGGCGTCTCATTGTCCTTGTTCTAAAGAACACCTATCGAGAAATGTTCGGACGATTTGGGCTTACCGCAATCCGCCACGCTCGCTCCGCCAGTTCTCGTTCGAGCTGACTGAGCGTCAGCAATTGCTCGCCTGAGGAAGCAATCTTCTCGGTAATCATGCGCAGCCGTCTCCCCAGTTCGGGCGGCTCCGCTTCCGTTCTATAATCGCCTGTTCTCTCCGCGCTAACTCGCTCTGGGCAGAAGTCGGGCAGACTGAATGCCTGGCTGAATGCCTGCCCCCCTTGGCTCGCAGGCGGTTTGGCATAACCACTCCTAAACCGGCACCGTCTCCGCCACCTGCGCAACATACCGACGTTCAACGTAATTGTTCAGAATCGTAATAAACTCGGCCACAATATGGTCTCCGCGGAGCGTGGTCGACAGCTTCCCATCCACATATACCGGCGCGACCGGCTCCTCGAAAGTTCCCGGCAGCGAAATGCCGATGTTCGAATGCTTGGATTCGCCGGGTCCATTTACGACGCATCCCATGACCGCAACTTTCATCTCCTCGACCCCGACGTAGCGGCTCTTCCACACCGGCATCTGCTCGCGCAGATAGGTCTGGATCTGGTCCGCCATGTCCTGGAAGAACGTGCTGGTAGTGCGGCCGCACCCCGGACATGCCGTCACCTGCGGAGTAAAGCGGCGAAGCTCCAGCGCCTGGAGGATCTGCTGGCAAACGATGACTTCGTCGGTCCTGTCGCCGTTCGGAAGCGGCGTGAGCGACGCCCGAATCGTATCGCCGATCCCTTCCTGAAGCAGGACCGACAAAGCCGCTGTCGTCGCGACGATGCCCTTCGAACCCAGTCCGGCCTCTGTCAAACCGAGATGCAGGGCATACACGCACTTCGCCGCCAGCATCCGATACACCTCAATCAGATCCTGGACGCCACTGACTTTCGCGCTGAGGATGATACGGTTGCGCGGCAGCCCATGCCGCTCTGCCGACTCCGCCGAAAACAATGCGCTCGCGACAATGGCATTCATCATGACCTGTTTCGCGTCCAGTGGATTCGGCAGCTTGGAATTCTCATCCATCATGCGGGTCAGCAGCGCCTGGTCGAGCGAGCCCCAGTTTACGCCGATGCGCACCGGCCGGTCATACTCGATTGCCGCCTCGATCATGGTCCGGAAGTTGTCATCGTGCTTCTTGCCGATGTTCACGTTCCCCGGGTTGATGCGGTACTTCGCCAACGCGCGCGCGCACTCGGGATACTTCTTCAGCAGGATGTGCCCGTTGTAATGAAAATCGCCGATGATAGGAACGCGGACACCGAATTTGTCGAGTGTTTCGACGATCTTCGGAACCGCCGCGGCGGCCGCCTCGGTGTTGACGGTGACACGCACCAGCTCCGACCCGGCAGCGGCGAGCGCCATGGTCTGGTTTACAGTCGACATTACGTCCGCGGTGTCGGTATTGGTCATCGATTGGACAACGATGGGGTTCAAGCCGCCAACCTGTACCCCTCCAATCGACACCGGCACTGAGACACGACGCTGAATAGGACCCATAATCCTCCTGAAACCATGATTTTAACAGTCCCGTGTTGTACAATCGCGAACAACACCATGAAAAACGCCCGCTTGTGGTTATCCGCCGGGTTTTTGGCTGTGCTGTCGCTGGGGTTTGTCGTGACGCGAAGCGATGCTCAGCCGAACACGCTCAAGAAAATTGCCGATGGGGTCTGGTTCCGCGAAGGGGACATCGAACACGCCGGCCACTGCAACAACGCGATCATCGAGATGAAGGATCATCTCATCGTCGTCGATGCGAACTTCCCAAGCGGCGCAAGGGCCGTGCTCGAAGACGCCAAAAAGGTGTCCTCCAAGCCTGTGAAGTACGTCTTCGACACCCACCATCACGGGGACCATTCCTACGGCAACGCGGTTTGGACGCAGATGGGCGCCGTCACCATCGCCTACGTCGGTGTGGCGGAAGAAATGAAGCGCTATGAGCCAAAGCGCTGGCAGGCGGCATCGAAGCAGCGCGAAGACGTTCGGGATATGCACCAGGATACGGTGCAGCCGCCCCAGCAGACGTTTTCGAAGAGTCCCTACGTCATGACCGACGGTTCTCGCCGCGTGGAATTCCGATTCTTCGGTTGGGCGCACACGCGGGGTGACGGATTTGTTTACCTGCCGAAGGAGAAGGTCCTCTGCAGTGGCGACGCGGCTGTGAACGGACCCTACAACTACACCGCCGACGGCAACATCGGAAACTGGCCGAAGGTGATGGATGGCGCGATGAAACTGGACGTCGAACACGTGCTACCCGGTCACGGTCCAAGTGGCGGCCGCGAAATCCTCGAAGGACAGCGTGCCTTCATGGTCGCGCTGCACGATGCAGTCAAAGCAGCGGTCGACAGTGGAAAGAAGGCTGACGAGGCTGTCGCGAGCGTTCACTTACCGGACAATGTAAAGAACTGGGTCGGCCCCGGTCTTGCTGGACAGGTCCGCGACGCTTATAAGGAGATCACCGAGAAAAAACCCATCGGCGCCCTCCCGCACGACTGACGCTCATTTGAGCCAGACGGTTTTCGCATTCACAAACTCGCGAATGCCGTGCCAACTTAACTCGCGACCGTAGCCCGACCGCTTCACGCCGCCGAACGGCACCCGCGGATCGGAGGCAACCATGGCATTAATGAAGACCTGGCCTGCCTCCAGTTCATTGATGAACCTGGCCCGCTCGGCCGGGTCGTTGGTCCAGGCGCTTGATCCCAGGCCGAATGGCGTGTCGTTCGCCAGTTCAATGGCGGAGTCAACATCAGCCACTCGAAAGAGCTGCGCCACTGGCCCGAAGATCTCGTCGCTATAGATGGGTGAGTTGCTGGTGACTCCTTCGAGCACAGTTGGCGCATAGAAATTCCCGCGATCTCCGATGCGCTGCCCACCCGTCAAAACTCGCGCGCCTGCCCCGACCGCTCGCTGCACCTGGTCTTCCAGGTCCGACAGAACCTTCGCCGTCGCCAGCGGACCGACGTCGGTTGATGGGTCCAGCGGGTTGCCAACCTTCAGCGACTGCATGCCTTGGACAAACCGCTCGCGGAATGTCTCATAGATCGGCTCCGCCACGATAAACCGTTTCGCCGCGATGCACGACTGGCCATTGTTGATGGTCCTGGCAGTGACCGCGGTTCGTACAGCAGCATCAAGATCCGCGGTCGGCATAACGATAAACGGATCGCTACCCCCAAGCTCCAGCACAGTCTTCTTGATCTGCCGCCCTGCTTCCGCCCCCACTGCCGACCCTGCGGCTTCACTGCCGGTCAATGTTGCGGCCACAATCCGCGGGTCGGCCAGAATCTTTGGCACCCTGCTGGAATCAATCAGGAGCGTCTGAAATGCACCATCCGGAAAGCCGGCCTCACGGAAAATGTCCTCAATGGCAACAGCGCATTGCGGGACGTTGGAAGCGTGCTTGAGTAGCCCGACGTTTCCTGCCATCAATGCCGGAGCTGCAAACCGGAACACCTGCCAGAACGGGAAATTCCAGGGCATGATCGCGAGAACCGGCCCCAGGGGTTGAAAGCACACATAGCTCTTGCCGGCATTTGTTGCGACCACCTCGTCGGCAAGCGCCTGCTCGCCGTGTTCGACGTAATAGCGGCATCCCAGCGCGCACTTGAGCGCTTCATCGCCCGCCGCCTTGATCGGCTTTCCCATCTCGAGCGTCATCAGCCGCGCGAAGCGGTCTTTTTGGGTTTCGAGAATTTCAGCCGCGCGGGTCAGCCAGCGGGCGCGATCGGAAAAGGATGTCCACCGATACTGGCGGAAGGTCGTCCGCGCCATTTCCAATCGCCGGACGACCTCCGCATCATCATGCGCGGGGATTTTCGCGAGGATCTCACCGGTTGCCGGGTTAATGCTTTGGAGAGACACCGTTCATGGTAGCTAACACGGACTCAATTTCACGAGCGAGTCAGCGTCTTAGACTAACTCTGTCCGGTTGTCGTACGCTGCGGGTTCGTCGTACTGGTCGTGCTGGGGTTACGGCGCATCCGCGTTCTGCGGGACCTCGTAGTAGTGGTCTGATTCGGATTGCTCGGATTCTGCGGATTCGTCCTGGATGGAGAACCCGGCTGTCCGGGAGCCGGATGGCTCCCGGGGGTTTGCGGCGTAGTAGCCGGAGGCGTTTGTGGAGGAGGAGGTACCTGCGTGCTGCTCTGGGCGATTGCGAGGGGAACCGCCATCCCGGCGACAAGGGCGATATGAAGAAGTTTACTCATAAAACCACGTCTACTTGTGGGACTCCGCGCGTTTGAGTGGGTTACTCCGAAACTGTGACCTAAGCTACCCACTTTCGGGAACTCTTAGCCATACTCGCCCGTAATACTCGGCATGGACACACTCTCAGGCGACGCTCGTCTGGCCTTGCGCACCCTGCGGCAGAATCCGGGTTTCACCATTGCCTCCATTGCGATTCTCGCCATCGGTATCGCGGCCAACACGGCGGTGTTTTCAGTCGCGGATGCTGTCCTGTTCCGTCCGTTACCCTATGAAAATCCCGAGCAGTTGATGGCTCTTTCCGAGATGATTCCGCAGTACAGCCATCTCTACCCCCGCATACCTGTGAATGCCGCCCACTACTATGCGTGGCGCGAACGCACGCGCACGTTCGCCGATCTCGCAATCATGCAGGATGGCGCTCTCAACCTGACGTCGGGCGATGGGCCGCCCGAGCGTCTCAAAACCGAGTTAGTCTCGTCCAACACGCTACCTCTACTTGGTGTAAAGCCTTTTCTGGGGCGTGATTTCACCGCAGCGGACGACGAACCGAAGAACAACCGCGTGGTCCTGCTGAGTGCCGCCGTTTGGCAGCGGCGCTTTCATGGTGACACCGGAGTGCTCGGCCGGACGATCGTGCTGGATGGCAACCCGCACGTGATCGCAGGCGTGCTGCCGGCTGATTTCCATTTCCCCCGCCCCGACCTCCTCGCCCCGATCGGCGGCACAGGATTAAGAGACGTAGACGTTCTGAAGCCTCTGGCGCTCGATCGAAGCAAGCTACAAGACAATTTTAATTACACGGTTCTCGGACGCCTTAAACCCGGTGCGACCCGGGAACAAGGGCTAACCGATCTCAATACCATCGAGGCCGACCTCACGAAGCAGGCCAACACTGCCGGGATGGAATTCCGGGCCGTCGTCAACAGCCTTCAAGACCAGCTCGTCTCGGGTTCGCGGCGTGGGTTACTCCTGCTCCTCGGCGCTATAGGCATGGTGTTGCTCATCATGTGTGTCAACCTGGGCAACCTCATGCTCGCTCGGGCCGCCGCACGGCAGCGCGAAATGGCAGTCAGGTCGGCTTTAGGCGCGAGCCAATGGCGGATGATCAGACAGGTGCTGACCGAGAGCATCGGCCTGTCGTTAACGGGCGGCCTCGCGGGTGTGGCGCTCGCATACGTGGCGGTCCGTGCGTTCATCGCATCCGCGCCCGTGGATATTCCTCGCCTCAACGAGGTCCACCTTGATATGCGGGCCTTGCTGTTCGCCCTGGCGATCTCGTTCTCGTCGGGTCTGCTGTTTGGCGTAATTCCCGCGTGGCGCGCGGCGCACTCTTCGCCTCAGGACGTCCTAAGGACCGGCGGGCGGACAATCACGCACGGGCGGCAGCGGTTGCGTCTTTCGGAAGTACTGGTCGGAACCGAAGTCGCCTTAAGCGCCGCGTTACTCATCGTTGCCGGGCTGCTGGTGGGGAGCTTCCTGCGACTGCTCGGAATCGACCAGGGCTTCCAGCCCGACCATGTTTTGACTGCCAGCTTGAACCTCCCCGGAACCAAATACCATGGCAGCAAACAGCGCAGCGACTTTTTTGACCGCATGCTGCCCGCGCTCCGTCGCCTGCCCGGGGTAGAAGCAGCGGGGCTCAGCACAGCTCTGCCTCTACAGGGCGAAACCTGGGTCGGCATGATTACGCGGGAGGACGACCATCGCCCGATGTTTCAACGCCCCACCGCCAATTTCCGCTTTATCAGTCCGGGTTACTTCTCAGCGATGGGCATCCCCGTCATCCGGGGGCGTGACTGCACCGAGGCAGATCATACTCGTGATGTGGCAATCGTGTCCGCCTCCACTGCAGCGCGGATCTGGCCGGGTCAGCAGGCTATCGGCAAACGAATCCGTTCCAACGACGATGACTCCCCTTGGGCAGAGGTGATCGGAATCGTGCCCGATACGCGAACAGTCATGGATCGTACACCGCCGCTCATGGTTTATGAGCCGTACTGGAGACAGAGCGAGACGGGCATTGTGTTGGTAGTGCGCACTGCACAGGATCCTTCCTCCGTTGCCGCCGCCGTGCGATCCGCGATATGGTCAATCGATTCCGAAATGCCCGTACCTGAAATGAAAGTGATGCGCGAGATCGTACACGAATCCGTTTCGCAACGGCGCTTTCAGATGTGGTTACTCACCGCATTCGCGATCTCGGCTTTACTCCTCGCCGCGATCGGTATCTACGGCGTTATCTCTTACTCCGTGAACGGACGCCGCAATGAGATCGGCATCCGCATGGCGCTGGGCGCCGAAGTCAACCGGGTACGGCGCATGGTCCTGACTCAGGGAATGCGCCCCGTGGCCGCTGGGGTAGCAATCGGTGTCGCAGCAGCGTTGGTCTTCGGACGCCTTCTCGAATCCCTGCTATTCGAAATGAAGTCGAGTAATCCGGTTGTTCTCGGATCTGTTGTCACCGTGCTCGTCCTGGCGGCTGCGGCGGCCTGTTATGCACCGGCCCTCCGTGCGACACGGGTGGACCCATCGATCGCACTTCGTTATGAGTGAGGTCTAAGTGGCGACTTGAAAAAGCTTCCAGGAGTTGTAAAAAGCATAGCAGTTACGGCACGCGCAGCAAGTTAACAAGAGTCCGCTTTCCTTTTTTCACTTCACTACGAAAAACTGGGGTTTTTGCGTTCTGACGAGTAACAACGCACTCGTCCAGTCTGTGGCAAGCGAATTGCACAATAGCCACCCGATTGCGTTCGCAACGGAGGCGAGCGCAAGACCAAAAAACGGCCAAGTTTGAAGAAAGTTGGAATTGTTCCATGGTGAAGTGTGTCCTAGTGTGCCTATTCGTCTGTTTTCCTGCCGGAAAGATGCTGCTTGCCCAAATCGCAAATTCACCGCATAGCGTCCACGACATCGATTCCTTCGATGGTGACGCTCAAATGTACGGAAGAATCGACCTTCCACCGGGAATGCGCGCCTTCGGACTGGAGGTAGAACTCTGGAATACCAGCGGCCAAACCGCGGTAGCAACAACCACACCCTCTGGAAACGGGGATTTCTCGTTTCGCGACACACCGCACGGTCAATTCCTGCTGCGCGTTCGAAACGACAATGGCGACGTGCTCGCCGAACAGCTCGTGAATACAGCGATGGGGATCGGTATCCGTGTGCGGCTCCCCGAGCAATCGCAAGAACGGCCGATCAATGGAACCGTGTCACTGGCAGAGTTGAGCCATAAGGTGCCTGGCAAGGCAAAGCATGAGCTGGATCTGGCCGGGAAGGCCCTTCGGAAGAAAGACATGCATGGTGGCATCGAGCACCTGGAGAAAACACTCGCAATCGATCCGGATTATCTTGCGGCACGGCGCGATCTCGGCTTGCTCTATCTGAAGACCGGACAGAACGAAAAGGCCATCGACGAGTTCCAAAAGGTGCTGATGGCGGAGCCCCATTCCTCGGTAGCCTGCTCCGCCATGACGTCTGCATATTTCGATATGAAACGCTATTCGGACGCGGAAGCGGCGGCACGCCGGACACTCGAAATCGAGAGTGGAAATACGGTGGGACATCTGCTGTTGGGGTTGAGCCTGGCGGAACAGAATAAGGACGACTCCGAGGCTCTCACTCACCTGAAGATTGCCGAAGAGCGCTTCCCCCAGGCGCACATGGCCGCCGCCACGATACTGCTGCGTCAGGGTCACGAGGATTTGGCGAAAAGGCAAATGAGAGCCTATCTTAATTCCGGCGGCTCAACCGTTAGGGAACAGGCGGAGAAGTGGTACGCCGCGCTACGTTAAATCGCCTGTGGCTTTTCACAGGATCAGGCAGTCGATTCCGTGGAAGGGTGAAGCAGGTCGGGTTGGAAAAGGTGGGACGGTTTTGCCTGTCCTTTTGTGAAGTCTGCCCCACGCGGAGCTTTCATAAACGCTGCGGTATGATCACTTCTCATGAGCGAGAGTGTGATCTTCCGCAGTCCCTGGCCGGAGCTCAGTTGGCCTGACTGCTCTATCCCCGAGGCAATTCTTGGTGAGGCCCGCTCACGCGGTTCTAAAGCCGCGGTTATCGAAAGCGAAAGCGGCCGCGTGATGACTTACGAGGTCCTTGGTGATACCGTCGACCGCCTGGCTGCCTCACTCGCGCGCCAGGGTTTCGGGCCTGGCCAGGTGCTGGCCATCGCACTCCCGAACAGCATCGATTTCATCCTCGCTTACTACGGGGCATTGCGCGCCGGCGGGATCGTGACAACCATGAATCCCCTCTACACGCCGCGCGAGATGACACACCAACTGCACGATTCGGGTGCCCGGTTTCTGGTCACCCTGCCCGAACCCGCTGTCGCAGCCGGCTCCGAGGTGGAACGCGTGTTCGTTCCCGGCGGCAATTTCGAAGAGTTATTAACGTCCACCGAACCTCCGCCCAGCCTCCAGATCGATCCAAAGGAAGTCGCATTGTTGCCATATTCCAGCGGCACCACCGGATATCCCAAAGGCGTCATGCTGACTCATTCGAATGCCGTCGCGAACGTCTGGCAGATCTATAGCATCGGTGAATTCTCATCCGACGACGTGGCCGTGAATTATGTGCCGTTTTATCACGTCGGTGCGATGAACTGTATCTTGAATCCGATGCTCGGTGTGGGTGCCACCATCGTTACGATGAAGCGGTTCGACTTGGAAACCTGGCTGGCCTTAAACGAGCGCTATCGAGCCACCTATCTGCTCACGCCTCCTCCTGTCGTACTCGCTGTTTCAAAATATCCGCACTGGGAAAGATACCAGCTCGGAAACCTCTCCAAGGCCATGAGCGGCGCCGCTCCGTTGGGTGCCGAAGTCCAGCGCGCGTTCGATGAGCGCACCGGCTTGATGATGCGTCAGCTCTGGGGCATGACGGAGACTTCGGCGCCGATCACGATGACGCCGAACGACCCCGCGCGCCGCAAGTTGGGCGGATCGGGCCAGCTACTTCCCTCCATCGAAGCCCGGGTGATCGACATCAGTTCCGGTCGGGACCTCGGCCCGAACGAGCGAGGCGAATTGTGGGTTCGCGGTCCGAATGTCATGAAGGGCTATTGGAAAAACCCGAATGCCACCGCCGCGTGCCTCCACCAGGACGGTTGGCTGCGCACCGGGGACATCGGCTACTTCGACAATGAGGGATGCGTGTTTCTGGTCGATCGGCTCAAGGAATTCATTAAATACAACGCCCTGCAAGTTGCGCCCGCCGAACTCGAAGAGATCCTCCAGGTCCATCCGGCCGTTCTGGAAGCTGCTGTAATTGGCATACCCGATGAAGAAGCGGGTGAAATTCCGAAGGCTTTCGTCGTCCTGCGCGAGGGCGCCTATATCGATGCCGTCGCACTGATGGCTTTCGTCGCCGAGCGTGTGGCGCCCTACAAAAAGGTGCGGGCCCTCGAGTTTGTAACCGAGATTCCGAAGTCGCCGACCGGCAAAATCCTTCGCCGACTGCTGATCGAACGGGAACGGGCCCGAGCGGCAGCCGCTGAATTATGACACTGAGGCAAAACGGACCGGCTCAAGCTTTCGTCTTAAGAAACTATATGAAACCCGCCATTGCAGCGACCGCAGCGGTTGCGTTTTTCCAGATGGCAGTTCCGGCACAAACCCCGCCGGCCGCTCCCGCCTTCGAGGTGGCGGACGTTCACGTCAGCACGACCGGTTCGAACCGTTTCGCCGACGGGGGATTCCTTCCCGGCGGCCGCTACCAGTTGCGTGGCGCCACGATGGTCGACCTCATCGCCACAGCCTGGGGCATCGACGCCGAGAGCGTTTTCGGGGGCCCAAGCTGGCTTGAATCGGACCGCTTCGACATCGTCGCAAAAGCTCCGCCGGCGTCGACGGAAGAAGAGCGCGCCTTGATGCTCCGAACGCTCCTGACGGACCGCTTTAAGCTCGCGCTCCACAAGGACGAGAAACCTCTGACGGTCTTTGCGCTGACAGTCGTGAAGCGCGGGGCCCAATTTGCGCAGTCCGCCGGTGGCGGCGAGCCGGTATGCCAGCCGAAATTCGATCCGGGACCGCCTGCGATGCTCACCTCTGTCTGCACCAACATGACCATGAAGAAGTTCGGCGACCAGCTACATCTGATGGCCGGCGGCTATATCCTGCACCAGGTGGTCGACCTGACGGATCTGAAAGGCGCCTACGATCTCACCCTCAAATGGAGCCCACGAGGCGGGCTGCGGCAGCCCAACGCCGATAGTGATCAGCAGGCACAAACGACATCGATTTTTGAAGCGCTCGACAAACAGCTTGGCCTTAAGCTCGAAGCAGTGAAACGCTCCACACCGGTTCTCGTAGTGGACAGCGTAAACCGCACGCCGACCGAAAACGCCCCTGGAATCGGAAAGAAACTCCCCGCGGACATGACCGAATTCGAAGCAGCCGACATCAAGCCGAACAAATCCGGCAGCCAAATCCGGCGAATTCAGCCCAAACCGGGTGGTCGTATCGAAGTGGAGAATGTCCCGCTCAAGATGTTGGTGTCGCTGGCCTGGGATTTCGACCAGGACCGCATCGTAAATGGGCCCAAGTGGATGGACACGGACGCGTTTAATATCGTGGCGAAGACCGCGATTCTTCCCGGTGAGGTTCCGCCGCCATTCGAAACCGTCAAGCTCATGCTGCGCGGATTCCTGACGGAGCGCTTTAACATGAAGATCCATACGGAGGACCAGCCCGTGCAGGTGTGGAGCCTCGTACTTGGGAAGCACGGTCAGAAGCTCAAAGAAGCGGACCCGGCGAGCCGTTCCAACTGCAAGCGGTCGTCTGGGGAGATTGGGAGCGGAGCTTCGGCCGTGCCGGCGCTGGTATACGCGTGTCAGAACACGACCATGGCGCAGTTGGCGGAAGCCATGCACAACATTGCTCCCGCCTATGTAGACCACGTCGCTGTCGATATGACCGGCTTGAAGGGTGGCTACGATTTTACGTTGACGTGGACAGCCCGAGGCTTGGTGGAAAATCGGGGACGCGGCGCGGGCGCCGATCCAGCGCCGATCGAAACGGCCTCTGACCCGTCAGGCGGGCTCACCTTCTTCCAGGCGGTCGAGAAACAGCTCGGGCTACACTTGGAAGGCGGACAGAAGCATCCCATGCCGGTGCTGGTGATCGACCATGTCGAGCCGCTGGGGCCGGATAACTAGAAACGAGATTGCGCCTAGGGTTCCGCTCCTCACTTGAGGAGGCAGCGACCGAGCGGCGCCACGGCTCATTAAGAGCCGCACAACTGAAGGTACAAAAGACCTGAGGTCATTTCGTGAAAGCGAGATAGCCTTGGAACCTTGTCTTTTAACCGGTCGACTTGTGCGCTTGGAGCCTTTAACGCTCGATCACGAGCGCGAGCTTCTCGAGATTTGCGGTGACCCGGAGATTTGGCGATTTACCACGAGCGAGGCGCAGACACCCGCGACCATGCGCGCTTATCTTGATGTCGCATTGCATGATTACAGCGCTGGGACCGCGCTACCGTTCGTTGTCCGGCTGTTGCGAACGGAGAGCGTGGTCGGCATGACGCGGCTGAAGAACCTTTCATCGACCAATCTAAACGCCGAGGTCGGGTCCTGGTTTGCGCGCGAGGCGTGGGGCACTGGCGTGAATCGCGAGTCCAAGCTCCTGCTGCTCGGGTACGCGTTCGAACAGCTTCGTTTGATTCGAGTCGAATTCCAGACCGACGCCTTGAATGCCCGCTCTCGCGCAGCCCTGAAACGACTGGGTGCTGTTGAAGAAGGCGTGCTAAGGTCGCGGCGCATCCACCGTAATGGTGAGCGCCGCGACTCGGTGTTCTTCAGCATCCTCGACACCGAATGGCCGGCTGTGAAAGGTGGGGCAGGCGGTTTCGCCGGCCCTTAGGATCACTAGGAGAACGGCAGAGGCGAAAGCGCCTGCGCCGACCCTACTGCATCAAATTGTTGTTCGCCTGAAGCATAACCGTCCCCTTCAGCACGCCCGGACCCGACTGCCCGCCGCCCGCCGAAATTTCGTACGCGCCCGCATCCACCACGCGATGCCCGTCCGCAAGCGTATGTGAAAACTGCCGCGGCTTCAGCGTAAACTGCACCGTCCGCTTTTCATTTGGACGCAGTGACACGCGCTGGAACCCTTCGAGCGAACGGATCGGCAAAGGGTAACCCGCGTGCGGACCACGGACATAAACCTGCACCACTTCGTCGCCTATAGACGCACCGGTATTTTCGACCTCGACGGCCACCTTGACACCTTCCCCCTGCGTCGACACCTGCAAATTGCGATATCGGAAGCTGGTATAACTCAGGCCGTAGCCAAACGGAAACAACGGCTCGCCTTCAAAGTAACGATAGGTCCGCCCCTTCATGTTGTAATCCGTGAACGGCGGCAGTTGGTCGACAGACTTGTAGAACGTCACCGGCAGCCGGCCGCCGGGATCGTAGTCTCCGAACAGCACATCGGCAAGCGCCGTGCCGCCGGCCTGCCCGGGATACCAGGCCTCCACAATCGCCGGCACATGATCGCGGGCCCAATTGATCGCTACCGCGCTGCCATTCATCAGCACCAGCACCACGGGCTTGCCGAGCGCCATGACCTCCTGCAAAAGCTCTTCCTGAACGTGAGGAATACCGATTTGGACGCGGTCGCCACCCTGGAATCCCTCAACCGGCACCTTCATCTCTTCGCCTTCCAGCCGCGGCGAGAGGCCCAGCACCATCACGACTGCATCTGCCTGCTTCGCGGCCTCAATTGCCGAACCGGGATGCGTCAACCCGGCTCGCCACCACACCAGTTGTATGTCGGCGTCGTTGACGAATTCGTGGTAATCGAGCCGGATCGGGTAGAGTTTGCCCGCCTGCAGTTCCACCTGGGCATACTCGTACGCGCGCTCGTGGATGCCGTTAAACTGGACAATCGGCTTGCCGTCCAAATAGAGCTCGAACGCATTCATTCCGATCGCACCAAGTTGATAGGTTCCGCTGACGGGCGCCGACAAAAACCCGGTCCAGCGCACGCCGAAATCGTCGTCATTCATGTCCTGACGCGGAGCGCCGTCCCACCAGTGGAAGTCGACGGTGGCGTCTACTCGTGTGAACAGAGGCTTTACCTCGCCGACCGGCTTGCCGACGAACTTACCCGAGGATGGGTAAGTCAACTCCCTCGGCCGGTGCGCCTTACCATCGAAGTCACTGGCGTTGAAATACTCTGCCTGAAGGCCGTTCCGGCGGTTTCCATCGTTCGCCGTAAACAGCGCTGACGACGGAATGACTTCGAAACTCGGCATATTCGGCGCCAGGTCGCTGCCACGCGCGTAGAGCACCTGGGCGGAGCGTCCCACCTTATTCCGTATTCCCATGAGCGGCGTCACGGGAACGGTCGGCTCGCCGTTATAATTGCCCAACATCACACTGGCGTCGTCTGCGTCCGGACCGATCACCGCAATCGTCTTCAGCGCCTTACTCAGCGGCAGGGTGTGATTGTCATTCTTCAAGAGAACCATCGACTCGCGCGCCACCTTGAGCGCCAGTTCGCGATGCGCCGGGCTGTCGTTCTCGCTGTACGGGATCTGTGCGAACTTCACCATGGATGGCGGGTCGAACATCCCCAGCTTGAATCGCGCCCACAGGAGGCGGCGCAATGCCTGGTCGATGTCCTTCTCGCTGACGAGGCCCTGGCGAACGGCGGGGACGAGGTTTTCATACTCCACGCCACAGTTGAGATCGGTCCCGGCCTTGAGCGCCTTGGCGGTTCCTTCCGCCGCCGAACCAGCGACTTTGTGGTGCATATAAATATCGCCAACGGCTCCGCAATCCGACACGATATAGCCCTTAAAGCCCCACTGTTTTCGAAGAATATCCTCAAGCAGCCGGGAATTCGAGCACGCCGGCTGGCCGTCGACGCGGTTGTAAGCGCACATCACCGATTGCGCGCCTCCGTCACGGACGGCCATTTCAAACTGCGCGAGATAGGTGTCGCGCAGGTCCTGCTCGTCCACGACCGCGTCGAAGGTGTGACGCAGCGGCTCCGGACCGCTGTGGACAGCGTAGTGCTTAGCTGTTGCGATGGCTTTCAGATACTTCGGATCGTCCCCCTGGATGCCTTTGATGAACGACACGGCGATGCTCCCCGTGAGGAACGGGTCTTCGCCATAAGTCTCCATGCCGCGCCCCCAGCGCGGGTCGCGGAACAGGTTAATATTCGGGGTCCAGAACGTCAGGCCCTGATAAATATTCCTCTTTCCACGTCGAATGAACTCGTTGTTTTTGGCTCGGGCCTCATCGGAAATGGCCGTGGCCATGCGGAAAATCAGGCCGCTGTCCCACGTTGCGGCCAGCCCGATCGCCTGTGGAAACACCGTGGCGCGGCCGGCGCGCGCGACCCCGTGCAAGCACTCGTTCCACCAGTTGTAGGCCGGAACTCCGAGGCGCTCGATCGGCGCGGAATCGCTCATAAGCTGTGAGACCTTCTCCTCCAATGTCATTTGCGAGAGAAGATCGTCGACACGTTTGTCGATAGGAGCCGCGGGATCGCGGTAGAGCGATGCCGCGCTCAGCGCTCCTGCAAACAGCAGGGTCGCGCATCGCAGGGAAAGCCGGAAAAATGACATGTTCGTGCCTTCATTCTATCGTTGCAAGAGTGGCGCCGCGCTGTAATGCAGGCTGTGGAATGGTGAAGCAGGCGGTTTCGCCCGCCTTGTGGAGCTCTCCGGGAACTCACAGGCTGCAAACCTGCTTTACTGGATTCCTTCCACGAGAATCTTGGCGAGGTCTGCAATCATGAGCGCGCCGGCATTGTCGGGCGTGTAATTCGTCTCCTTGAGATTGTCGCAAGTGATCGCCATGGCGATCCGTCCGCGCTTCGAATAAACAATACCGACATCGCTGCGCAAGCGGTCGAGCGCGCCGGTCTTATTCGCGACCGTCAGATCACTCAAACGGCGCCGAATGCAGTCCGAATCCTGCTGGCGTTTCAGAACCTCGATCATTTGTTTGGACGCTTCGGGGCTCACCATTTCTCCCCGCTCAAGCTTTTCGAGCAGCATGACCATATCACGAGGCGTGCTGACCCCCAGTCCGAATCGCTCGTTCGCAGGGACTCGTCCCGCCGCGCTAAATCCGGATGGCGGGCCATTTCCAAGAACTTTGCGAAGCGCACGTGTATTCTTCAGACCGAGTTGGTCGACGTATTCATTAATGAAGTCGATAGAGAAGTGATCGAGGAGCAGATTGGTGGCCGTGTTATCGCTGACCACGATCATCATGTGCAGCACGTCGGTAACGCGGAACTTGTCGCCATCGCTGAATTCGTGCAGCACTCCCGAGCCGGATACCTTGTCTGAATCGTGCAGCACAATCTCGTCTGTGAAAGAGCCCTTACCCGCAGCCACGGACGCAAAAATCCCGGCCATAATCGGCAGCTTGATGGTGCTGGCGGTCCTTACCTTCTCGTCTTCCCGGATGCCGATGGTCGCGCCGCTATCGAGGTTCTTCGCGTACAGATAAACGGTCCCGGGAAAATCGCCGATTGCCGCTTTGAGACGAGCCTCCAAGGCAGCGTTGGCGCCATGGGCGATCGCGCCAACAGCAAGAAGGACCGTTAGGGAACGAATCATTAGTGCCCCGCAAATAGAGGCGCCACCGAAACCAAAGCCAGTCCGGCGACGAACAAGATCAGCATGAAAGCCAACAAACCTTTTACTGTCCCGTCGGCGCCTTCAAATTCCTTCCAAACCAGCAGTCCCCATAACGCGCTCACCATAGTGGCGCCCTGCCCGATGGCGTAGCTCACCGCCGGGCCGACCTGAACGCCCTTCGGCGCGCTCGCCGCAGTGAAGTTTGCGACCGTGCCCGCACACCAGATCAGGCCTCCGACAATTCCCAGCAGGTGCTGCCCCAACGATCCCTTGAAGTAATCCGTCATCGCGATGGGTTTCCCTTGCACGGGCAGGTTCAGGAAATACATGTTGTAGACGAACGTCGTCACGAACACGCCGATGGCGAATACAAAAGCAATCGAATACGGCCCGAGGCCGTTATCACCGGTCTTTCCCATTTCGACCAACGGATAAAACGATCCCATCAGCACGCCGCTCACGAGGCTCAGTACGATTCCTTTTCCGCTGGACTTCTTTTTCGCCGCGCTTCCCGCCGATGCTGTTCCGGCCGCCGCGGCGGCCCACGCTGCCTGCGTTGCCGCGTGTCGCCGGTAGGCAATGGCATCCACAACAATCGCGCCCAAAACCAGAACAACGCCGCTCGCGAGCAGGATGGGGTTGCCCTGCGGATTCAGCACGTAATTCCACACCACGCCTACCACCAGCGCCAGTCCGATTCCGACTGGAAACGCCACCGCCATCCCTGCGATCGCAATGGCCGCCACAAGCAACATGTTTGCGAGGTTGAACACCGCACCCGCCGCGAGGCCGAATGCGATCTTGCTCTTGCCGGCGATGGTCAGGTTGTCGAAGAACGACAGCTCGTCCCCCATGGAGCCAAACGTCAAGCCCGCCAGAATCGCCATAAGCAGGACACCCAGGGCGTAATCGTAGTAGAACAGCTCGAAACGCCACTTGCCGCTCAATTTGAACGTATTGGCCCACGATCCCCAACAGAGCATCGTGAAGATGGTCAGCGCGAGAGCAACGCCATAGGTGGCTGGGATGATCATAGCGTCAGGTTAGGCAAGCTATAGCTTGTCACCTGCCGCCGTCTCTCCGCAAGCATTTGTTTCCGAAGTTGCCGCGCTTAAAACCCTTCCCAGACGTACGCCGAAAACTCCCGCCGCTTGGTGAAGCCCATGCGTTCATAGAGCTGGATGGCCGATTTATTAGCGCCCGTCACCGTCAGACTCACGCGCAGACACTTGTGCCGCGCGAAGGCCAGAAGGGAGCGTCGTAAGAGTTCATATCCGATGCCTGTTCCGCGCGCCGCCTTCGACACACAAACCTGGGTGATGTGTCCGATGTCGGCCGCCACCAGGCTCGTGAGGCAGATTCCGAGCAGCCTCCCGGTCCGCGGATCGATGGCGACAAACGATGCGGGCTGAAAGAAGCTGCCGCATCCGGGATACTGCACGATGTTCATCAGGAAACGCCGCGCCCCCGCCGGCGACCGGTATTGATCGTTAATCTCACTGTCCACGTGACCGTGATAAGAGGCCGCGATCAGCGCCGCGGCTTCGTCCTGGCGGCGCTCCGACCACGCATCGATCATCACCGATCGCGCACCCTTGCCCGGCGCCAGCGTATCCAGCCGCGATCCTTGCAGTTCGAGAAAATGACGAGCGTAAATCTTCAGAAAACGCCACTGCGGCACCGTCATATTCCCGAGATTCCGCAGCATCATCAATTGCGCCTCGACGCGATGGACAAACGGGGTTCGGATCAAACCGTCCAGGACGGCGGCCAGCAGACGCGACTCGTTTTCAGGGCTTGCAAAATCGCGCAGAACGTAAAGGTCGCCGATGAGTCCCTTGCGTTCTTCACAGACGAAGTAAGAATAACCGACGACGCGGCCGCCATTCAGCAAAGCGTAGCCGCTGAGGGCCTGCATATCGAGAAAACGTCGCACCAGAGCCGCAGATGGGCGGAAATCCCAATCGAGCGAGTCCTCCCAGGTGCGGGTTTCCTCCTCGAGGAGGCCCTCCAACTCAGCGCCTCCAAATTGACGCAGGTCGGCTAACCCAGGCGAATATGAATCGCTGAGCGCTGCCATGCCGATAGCCTACCACGCTGGATCGCCGCGTATAATCGGAGAACAGAAAATGGGATTCCGACTGCCGCTGTTCGCCGCCGCCTCGGTTAGCCTCGCGCTCGCGCAGGCGCCGCCACAGAAACCGCTCGACCGTCTGCAGGCCAACATTGAACGCATCACGAAGTCGGTGAATGCCGACTGGGGCATTTACATCAAATGCCTGGAAACGAACGAAGAAATTGCCCTCAATGCGGACCGCACCATGGAGACCATGAGCGTAATCAAAATTCCGCTGATGGTAGAAGCGTTCCGGCAGATTGAGGCGGGCAAGTTCAAGCTGACGGATCGTGTCGAAGTAAAGGACAGCGATAAGCGGCCCGGCACCGGTGTAATCCGCTCGCTCGATGCCGGCGTGCCGCTCACCATCAAGGACCTGCTGACTCTAATGATCATTGTCAGCGACAACACTGCCACGGACCTGATCTATGAGAAGGTGGGCGGCACTGAGCCGGTGAACCGGCTGATGGAGTCGTACGGTCTGAAAGCGACGCGAGCGATGACGCTGGCGGATGCGTGGTTCAAAACGCTGCAATCGGCACCAAGCGCGGAGGAGTTCTACCGCGCGGGCAAGAACCCGTTTGGACTGTCGTCGGCGCACGATATGGGACGCCTGCTGGAAATGATGGAGCGTGGAGAAGCTGTCAGCAAATCGGCGAGCGAGCAGATGCTGCGCATCATGCGCGGGCAGGTGTACAGCTCGCGTCTGCCGAAGTACGTCACCGGTTACCGCATACCGCACAAGACCGGCGATTTTCTGCCGTACGTGGGCAATGACGTGGGCGTGCTTGAAAGCCGCGATCGCCGGGTGATCATCTCGGTTTTCACCGCTCACCATTATGGGGTCGGTACAAACCTGGAGGACGCTATCGGCCGGATAGCCGAGCAAACCGCCAACTATTTTGCGTTTAAGTAGGTGAAGTTAGCATTCAGCCTGTCGCCACCGACCGCCGGTCCACGAGAAAGGATGAAAACCAAGGTGGCACAGGCGGTTTCGCCGGCGCGTTTCCGATGAGGTCCAAAGGCAGGCGAAACCGCCTGCTTCACCTTTCCACGGCCTGCATCACATGGCGACAGGTTGAAAAACTGCCTTACATGCCTCGACGAATACGATTCAACTCGACCGCAGCGCAACCGCGGGATCGATCTGCGAGGCCCGCAACGCCGGCAAGTATCCCGCTGCCGTTGCTACAACGGTCAGCACAAATATCATCCCGAGAAACGTCGCGGGATCCCCTGACTTGACCTCGTAAAGCAAACCGCCAAGGGCGCGAGCAACCGCCCATGAAGCCGCTGTTCCAATCACCAGTCCCAAGCCCGCCAAACCGAGGGTCTGCTTAACGATGACTCCTTGTAAATTTCCAGCCGAAGCGCCCAGCGCCATGCGAATGCCAATTTCCTGCGTCCGCTGGCTCACCCCGTACGAGACCACCGCATAGATTCCCAACGACGCCAGGATCAAAGCGAACACCGTAAAGCCGCCCAACAGCAAGACGACGAAACGACGAGGCGATACAGCCTTGTCCACCAGCGACTGAAGATTGCGAAATTCAGCGCCCGGCAGATTCGGAACTTCGGGCTTGAGCGCGGAACGAACCGCGGCTGTCAGTTGCGCCGTAGTCATCTGGCCGCGAACCACCAGGTCGACCGACGCGTAATCCTGGCATTGCCGAATCGGCAGATACATCTCCATGCCCGCTCCCTGTTCCAACGCCAGGTGCCGCACGTCGCCAACCACGCCCACCACCTGCCGGTCCCCGCACGCGCGAACAATCTTCCCGAGTGGATTCTGATCGGGGAACAGGGTGCGCGCCATCGTTTCATTGATCATCATCACCGGATCGCTCTTGGGGGCATCTCGTTGCGAGAGGTCGCGGCCGCTGCGCAGCGGAATTCCCATTGAGCCGATATAGCCGTCGCTCACAATCCGTACGAAAGCGATGGGAAATTTGCCCCTGGGGTAGACCTGGCCCTTCGCGGGGGCGCCCCAGGTTCGATTGCGGCCCAGCGGAAGCGCATCGGTCAAACCGGCAGCATCGACGCCGGGGATCTCTCGCGCCCGCCGCAAGACCTCGTCGAAATACGCGTTCTGCTGCTCCTGCGTTTTATATTGCGAATCCGGGTCGACGCGTGCCGCCACCGCGTTTTCCGGCCGGAACCCCAGATTCACATCCATCACGCGCAGAAAGCTGCGAACCAGCAAGCCGGTGCCCACCAAAAGTACGCAAGCAAAAGCGATCTCCGAAACCACCAGTGCGCTGCGAACCCAACTCCTTCCATGCCCCGCCGAGGACCCACGGCTCGAATCCTTCAGCGCATCGTGCAGCATCGACGATTGCACTTGCAGAGCGGGCGCCAGTCCAAAAATTACCCCGGCCAGGACGGCGACCAGCAATGTGAATGCTAGTGCGGTCCCGTCGGTCCGGACACTGTGCAGCAGCGGTATGCTGATTGCATTCAAATGCGCGAGAAATCGCGTCCCGCCGATGGCCAGGATAACCCCGAGCGCAGCCCCGGAGCAGGAAAGGATCAGCCCTTCCGTGAGCATTTGGCGAATCAGCCGGCCTCTACCCGCGCCTAGCGCCGTGCGAACGGCTATTTCCTTCTGCCGTGTAGCGGTCCGGGCCAGCAGCAGATTGAGCAGATTCGCGCAAACGATCAACATCACCACGCCAACTGCGCAGGACAAGACCGTCAGCGCTAGCCGCAGACGTCCGCTGACATGTTCCGTTAAGGGACTCACCGCACCCTCAAAGCTGTTCATCTCCGGGTGCGCACGGGAGAACTGTGGCGCCAGAATCCTCAATTCAGCCTGCGCCTGGCTGGCGGTTACGCCTGGCTTCAGGCGCCCGACCATTGCGAGGGTGTTCCCCCAGCGGTTCGTTTCGTTGCTAAGAGGAAACGGAAAGTATAGATCGATGTGGCTGCCGGGAGCGAACACCGAAGCGAAGTCGAATGATGCGGGGAGCACTCCGACCACCCTGAACGGCTCGTTGTTCAAGAGAATTTTGCGGCCTACAATCCCCGTATCCGAGGCGAAACGCCGCTCCCAAAGACCATAGCCCAACATGACGGCTTTGGGGCCATTCCACTTGCTTTCCTCCGCGCTGAATTGACGCCCCACGAGAGGTTGAATGCCCAGCAACGGAAAGAAGTTCTGCGACACCGGTACGCCGCTCAGTCGCTCCGGGTCGCCGTCGCCGCTGAGCAGCGAGTCCCCCACCCCATAAAAGGCGAAATACGCGGCAATATCGTCATACGACTGGCTGTGTGCCCGTAAATCGAGCAGGTACTGAACCTGAGTGGTTTGGCCAGACAGGCCGCCTGTATCGTGATTTGCGATCCAAACCAGGCGTTCCGGGCCGTTGAAGGGCAGAGGTCGAATCAAAAGCGTGTTCACGACGCTGAAGACCGTAGCGCTCGCTCCGATGCCTAAACCCACAATCAGGATTGCGAACGTTGTGAAACCGGCATCTCGCCGGAGCGTTCGCAGTGCATACTTCAGGTCTTGAATGAAGTTATCGAACAGCGGACGGATCGGCGCCATATGGAATAATACCGTTGCCGGGCGCGATCGTTACGCCGACCCATCAAGTTCAGCGTTGAGCGGCCCGCAAAGCCGAATCCAGAATCTGGATATTCCTTCGCGCATTATCTGCTTCCGCGAGGTCTGGATTAATGTCCAGCATCGTCTGGAAGTGCGCCCGCGCCGCCGCCGCGACCTCGACTTTGCCGGTCGCCTTCGCCTTATGTTCGTATGCTAGTGCGATCAGGTAATGCGTCTGGGCGTCCTGCGAATCATATGCCAGTGATCGCTGGCAATCGCTAATGGCGGCGTCGTACTGCCCTATGCGCCGTTCACAGTCGCACATCCCGAAATAGGCCAGGCTGCGCAGATCCTGCCAGATATCCTGCTGGGATGCGCGTTTCTTCTTGCCGAACCCAATCAGGGAACCCAATACATAATAGTTGATCTTGCCGGCTGCGCCCGTATCGAAATTGCTTAACTTGAGATAAGCCTCGTATTCGGATTGCGCGCGATCCCAAGTCTTATTCATCCTCAGGCTCTGCGCCAGCCAGAAGTGCGCCTCAGCATTGTTTGGAGTAAGCTGAATCGCCTTCTCGCCGGCGTCGATGGCCTGCGGATAGCTTTCCTTGCGGCACATGGTCTGAGAAAGCAGGTACCAGGACATGGCGTTCTTCGGGTCGCGCTGCGCGACGACAGTCAACTGGCGCACTGCCTCGTCGTAGTTCCCGGTATCCAGCAGCATGCCGCCAAAAGACGCCCGCGCTTCCAGATAATCAGGATCGATTTCAATCGCCTTGCGAAGGTACTTCTCGGCCTCGTCTTCCTGGAAGAGCGCATTATACGAGCGGCCCAGATACAGCGCTGCCTGGCTGAAATCGGGCTCAATCGATAGAGCCTGATTGAATTCGGCGACGGCTTTTTGATAATTCGCCGCCTGGCCCTTGGTATAGAATTCGATCCCTTTATCAAAATGATCGACCGCGGCCTTGGGGCGCCGCCTTGGAATCAGGATTTTTATCGAGACCGTTGTGTCCTGCCCCGGGTACACCGTCTCCTCGCGTGGCCCATCCGGCTCGTAGCCCATGCGGACACCCTGGATCAGGTGTACACCCGGAACCAGCCCGGGCACCGTGCGCGGCTCCTTCTTGTTAAGCACGCCCGCCGATTTGCCATCGATGAACACTTCCACGCCATCCATGTTGGTCTCAAAAATCAGCGTCCCGTATTTGGGCGGAGGCGGCGCATCGGGAGCGATGTTCGAAGGCACGTAAGCCAGCAGCATGTTGGGATCGAAGCTGCCGCCCTCGGCCGTTGGATTCTGCTGCGCACCCGTTTCTTCGCGGACATTGCGGCGGACGTATTCGGCTAACTCGTCCGCGGTTACCTGTCCGTCGCGATTTTCATCCGCCGCGCCACCCATTCCGCGAACAACATAGTACGTGAAGACACCGTGGCCGCCTTCCCACTTCGGTCCCTCAAAGGAACGCTCGCGGTCGCGGCTCGCGGTCAGCGAAAAGACCGACCGATTCAGGTCGAGCAGTGAGCGGTTAATGGCCTGAACGTCGCTATCCAGCCTGATCGCGCCGCTGTGGCAGGAATCCGTCAGCAGGACCTTCCATTTCGCCTTAATCTTATTGGCGAATACGCTGCCGAGCGAATCCATCGGATAAGCAGTTTGCGAAATGTCGCCGGCATTGATGTCATAGGGGGCCAGATATGCCTTGCCTCCGGCAATAAATCCGTGGCCGGCGAAATAAACCAACACGCGATCATCGTCCTTGGAGACGGATGGCAGCCAGTCTTCCAATTCGTGCCGGATATTCGCCAGGGTCGCCTTCGGCCCTATCAGCGTGTGCACGTTCTCAGCGTGGAAATTCCCACCCTCGGGAGAGATCAGAACGTCATAAATTGACTCGGCGTCACGCTCCGAGTAATGCAGTTCCATGATTTGCGGGTTGGAGTATTTCGCAATCCCAATGACGAGCGCATAACTCCGCGGTATGGAAACCGGCCGGTGCGGCGGCTGTGTCGGTGGAATCTCTTTTTCAATTTTCAAGTCGCGCTGTCCGGGCTGAGTTACCGGCTTCTGCGCCCATAGAGACCCCAGTACTAAGACCAAGGCAAGCCGAGAAAGGAACTTCATTTGTGCGCCACCCGGAACTCGTAAACCACCGGCCCGGTTAAAGGCGTGGGAGCCGAAACCACCGCGTGTTCCTGCTGATTCAAAATCACGAGGTCGCGCGAAGTGGTCAGCGGAATATCGCCGAGATTATCAGGCAGTTTTTCCTCGGCAGTGACATTTCTCGGACCCGCGCTGGTGTCGAGACAAAGACTCCGGGACCGGAACAACGTATCGTCGCAGCGGGGGGTCATATTCGGGTCAGGAGTCTTCGGAGGAGGAGGCGGCAGAATCGGATGTGCCCCGGCCGCAGACCCGCCGAGAGGCGTTGGCGACAGGATCCAGTACACGACATCGTAACCTGCCGGGCCGCCTACTCGAAATGCCGCCTTGGTCGCCGGGACCGTATAATCGGCGCCGGCCTTGAGCAGATTATCCGTCCCGGTTTCCGCCCGGGGGAACAAAGTCTCATATTTCCCGGACGTTCCGTAATTCATGACGTAAAGGTACCCGTCGAAATTGGTGCGAATGCGGAAACGAAGGCGGTCGTTCTGCTGAAATACGAGATTTGAGGGAACCGCTTTCCAACCCGGTACATCGCCACGCTCGAGCGTGATCTCCATCTTCTGCTGGCTCTGGGCGGCCCCAACCGCGCAGCAGCACAGCAGCAACACGAATCCCCGATACGACATGGCGTTTACCTGTGCTTGATGCCGACGTCTAATACGACCTTCGAGTCCGCGCCCGCAGTCGGATTCACGGCGTAAACCGCCTTTTCTTTCTGTGTACCGGGGGTGGTCTCGTCCACCTTTTCGATAATCAGATCGCGCGAATAGGTAGTACGCAAACGGTTGACGGCGTCGTCATTGATCGGAGGAAGATTCACCGCGTACTGCTTTACATTGGGCTGAGTATCCGTCTGGGTGTGGTGCGTCGGCTGGATCGGAGTCGTTTTGTCACGCTGACTCATATCGCTCGCCAGGGTTCCCATGTCTAACTCCGGATTCCTCGAAAGAATCACGAACAGCTTCTCTTCGCCAGGCGGATCTGACACGGTGAAATAAGCACCCTGAGGCACCTGGTACTTCGTGCCGGGTTGTACCTTGTTACTGGCCTCGGGAATATCCGCGGAAGGAAACAGAGGAGTCCAGGTACCGCTCGATCCGCGGTTAACGATGTATAGATAACCGGGGTCGCTCACCTCCACGTTGAGGCGCAGCCGGTCGCCTGGCCGAAACGAGGCATCGGAATCCACCTCCACCGTTCGCCCGTCGTTGGTGATTTTCACCAGGCTTACGCGCAGGCCGAGTGGCTTCGATTCCACGGCGGCATTGACGACATGCACGTGGGAGTCAGTGCCGGATGGAGTGGAATGGCTGGTGTCGGTGGAGTCGTGATTAGCCGCCACCTCCGGGTCATTCTTCTTCAACGGTTTCTTTTGAACTTGCCCGGTCGTATTACTAACTGGTTTTACGACAGGTTTGTTTTGACCTTGGGAGGCGGTTTGCGAGGAATTGCTATCGCCGTAGAAGATTTCGCGCGCGGTCAATTTAGCAGGCTGCTGCCCGAACAACGAAATACCGCACAGCAGGGGCAAAGCCAGAACCGCACGGGGAAAAAACAGAACTATAGGAGCCTTCATACTACCTCCTGGCCCTTTCAATGTTGCTTGAGGCTGTCATAACACTTATACCACTACATAAGGGAGGTGGTCAGTCTGTCTTTATCGTTACAGAGGGGCCGCCGTCTGCCGCTGCTCTCTGAAACGGACCCGAAACAAACTTCACTCTGTTCATATGACTTCAACCTGTTGTATAATCGGGCGTTCCGCATGCGGACGAAAACACTACATGAGCTCTGGCAATCAAGAACGTACGCCCTGGTTGGAGTGGCGGTCCGGCATCGCCTTGGCGCTGGTTTTCGCGCTGACGCTCCCCAATCTGCGGGCACAGGCCTCTGGTCAAGGCCCTGCTCCTGCCCTTCTGAATATTGAAATCATCGAGGGCGAGGACGCTGTAAACAATATCAAACAGAGAGTCTCTCGCGAACCCGTGGTGCAAGTGACGGACGAGAACCATAAACCCGTCGCGGGCGCCGTCATTCTCGCCACGCTTCCTGAACATGGTGCCGGGGGGACGTTTGCCGGAGGCGCCAAGACTTTGACACTCACCACCGACGCGCGCGGACGTGCAACGCTGCGCGGCTTTGAGCCGAATTCCACCAAAGGCAAGTTCCAGATCAAGCTTCAAGCCTCCTTTCAAGGCGTCGTGGCCGAGCGCGTGATCACCCAAACTAATGCGGCGCCCGCGCTCGGGTTGGCAGCGAAAGTTCTGATAATCGTCGGCGTTGCTGCCGCTGGCGCCGCGGGTGGCGCCATTGCTGCTACTCGTGGGGGAAGCAGTTCGAATCCATCCAGTCCGACCGTTATTACTCCAGGGTCGCCGAGTGTCGGCGGCCCACACTAGTCCAAAGAGGAGAGGTCAATGACCGCAAAGCTCCTGAGTTGTGCCCTTTTGCTGTCCTTTTCGATTTCTGCTCAGCCTAGCAGTTCGCAGGTGACAGGACCTGTTTTGGGACTGGTCGTAGATCCAGCCTCGCGCCTCCGACCCGTGCTGGGTGTTCCGGGCGCTTCTTTCCTAGGGCAGCCGATCTCGATCGACAGTTCGCTACAGATTTTGGCGGTTTCGCCACACCAGGATTACGTGCTGGCTTCGCGCACCGACACGGGCGATACCGTAATTCTGACGAACCTGTTCGATACGGTGGTTAGCTCGACGCTGACTGGCGCATCCGGGATCGCGAGCGTGGTTCTGAGTCCGACCGGATCATCCGCGCTGCTCGAATCGAGTGACGGCGCTACATGGATGGTCGCCACGGGGCTTCCCGGTTCACCAACAATCACTTGGCAGACCGACATCTCCAGCCTTGCGCAGGCTCCCGTTGTGGCGGCAATCAGCGACAACGGCAAAGCGGTTCTCGCTGGGGCGCCGACGGGTAATGGAGCATCCATTTACCTTTTCACGTCCGGCAACGGTCCCGTCGACCTGATGGATGTCGGGCAGTTGGGCGGCGTAGCGTTCGTCACGCATAAGACTGACGCACTGGTCGGGGATAGCTCAGCCAACCAGGTGCAACTCATCCAGGACGTCACTGGCGCCGCGACATCTGGCATTATTGCGGATGCCACCGCCGGCGTCGCTTCGCCGGTGGATCTGGCAACGTCGGAAGACGGCAACCGCATCTTCATCGCGAACTCTCAACCTGCTGGTGTTCTGCTACTCGATCCGCAATTGGACGGACCGCTTAACATTTCCTGCGATGGCACACCGACGGGATTTACGCGGCTCGCACCAAACTCGATTTTCTCCCTCACCAGTCCCGCGAAGGGCTTGTTCTGGATCCTGGAAGGGGGTTCGGCCAATCCGCGAACCGTGATCGTGCCGCCCGATCCTCCCAGCGCTAGCGACTCGTCTGTACAGACGCAGGCTTCGGGGGTGAAACAGTGAAACGCTATACCTCGACGGTCCTGTTGTTCCTCGCAACAGCGGCCTGCCTCTCCGCCCAGGTCTCGATTAATGCCAATTCCACTCTGGATGGCGCTGCTGTTGGCCAGACGTACTCGGTTAGCCTTGCCCCTGCAGGGGGCACCAGTCCTTATACGTTCTCAATCACCTCTGGGGCCATCCCGGGTGGAATGAGTCTGTCTCCGGGTGGAGTGCTCAGCGGTCAACCGAGCGCAGCCGGAACCTTCAGTTTCACGGTCATGGCCGTGGACGCCAACAACGCCTCAGCGATCAAGTCATTCAACCTGACTGTAAGCACGGCTCCGTTAACGTTTACTCCCGCTGCGGGCGCGCTGCCCAATGCCACTTCGGGGCAGGTGTATCAGCAGCAGTTCACCGCGTCTGGAGGATCTGGCACATACACGTACTACCTGATTCCCCCGTTGAACTGGCCGGTCGGCGAGCTCGACATCGATCCTACGACGGGATTGTTCTATGGAACCGCGCTCACCACGGGTTCTTTCGGCTTCAGCGTTGAGGTGATCGACACAAATCGCCGGACGGCGACTCAGACGTATTCACTAACAGTTTCTGCCAGTCCGCCATTCTCAATCGGGCCTTGTAGTAGTCTCCCGCAGGGAATACCGGGCGCAACCTATCCCACCACCCAGATCAACGCGTCGGGTGGGAAGGTCCCGTACATCTTCTCCTCTCCAAATGGGTCCGCACTTCCTCCAGGGCTTTCGGTCACAGCGGACGGAAAACTTCGTGGAACCATTAACGGGGACGCTGCCGGCATCTATCAATTTCCGATCTCGGCCACTGACGGAAACAGTACTCAAACCTCGGCTAATTGTACGGTATCCATCTTCACTCCGACATCATTGACGATCACCACCACTTCGCCGTTGCCCACTGCCCTCGCCAGTGTCTCCTACTCGCAGGAGCTGACAAGCGTTGGTGGAGATCCCAATCCCAGCGATCCAGTCGAGTGGAGTTCCCCCAATTTGCCCAGTTTCTTGAGTCTCAATCAATCCTCGGGCGAGTTGAGCGGCACTCCCCCTCCCTCCGCTGCCGGAGACTACACATTTCAGGTGCAAGCCTTTCAGAGCGGGATTTCAACAACTACAGTGCGGACGTTTCAACTTCACGTCGCGAGTCAAGCCTTGACGATTATCTCACCCGCCAGCTTCTCGTCGGTCCTGGGTCGTCCGTTCTCGCAGACCATCACCGCGTCCGAGTCAGTTCCGGTCAGTTCCCTGATTCTGGTGAGCGGCACTTTACCTCCTGGAGTGACGCTGATCGGTCAACAGATCATTGGTACGCCGACTCCGCCCGGGGCGAATTCGTTCAGTTTTGTCCTTGAACTCGATAGCCTCGCCAGCCCTGATAATCGCGTTGCGCAGAAATCCACACAACTTTTGGTCACTGTCGTTGTGGCGCCGACGATTACGACTACATCTCCGCTACCGGTCAGTTGTGTAGGGGCCTCCTACCTCGACCCCCTGACTGCGACACGAGACTACGCGTCGCCTTTGATCTGGAGTGAAACCGGACCGCTACCCGCCGGAATCACACTCAACTCCGGCGGCATTCTCGCGGGCTTTTCACAAAGCGCTTTCAATAACACGTTCACCGCCCAGGAAGGCGAACCGCAATTCGGCCAGGTCAGCAAGTCACTGCAAATGATTATTCGAGCGCAGTGTCTGACCGTAGCCACGCCCTCTTTGCCGAGCGGCGACATTGGCGTGCCGTATAACACGCCGATCACGGCAATCGGCGGGGCAGGCCCGCCATATACCATCGGGTTCGCGACGGCAGGCGCCCCGCCCGGCCTGACCCTAACCAATGGTTCGCTGACTGGTACACCTACCCAGACGGGAACCTTCACCTTCACGGTGAATGCGACGGACAGCGATCAGACTTTGGCCAGCCGAACCTATCAAGTCACCATTTCTCCCGGTCTGTCCATCACGGTTCCCAACTTGCCTGCCGGAACTGTAAACGTTGCCTATCCCGGGGCGCAGTTCACAGCTTCAGGAGGGACATCGCCATACAGTTGGTCGGTCGCCTCCGGCAGCCTGCCGCCAGGACTGTCGATCAATCCGCAGACGGGTCTGGTGGGCGGGACGCCCACGACCGCCGGCACGTTCCCATTCACCATTGGGGTGCACGATTCGGTCGGCGGCTCTGCAACCACCAGTTCATTGAGCATCGTTGTCGCGGCGCCTCTGACGATAACGACCACCAGCCTTCCTGCCGGCACGGTTAACGTCGCATATCCCTCCACAACTCTCACTGCCACGGGCGGCACGCAGCCATACAACTGGACGGTGACGCAGGGCTCTCTTCCTCCGGGTTTGAACCTGGCCAGCAGCGGCGCGATTACCGGTACGCCGACCACTGCCGGCACCTTCCCGTTCACGGTGACGGTCACCGACAGCAAGCAGGCCTCCACTCAAGCGCCGCTCCAGATTGTGGTGAATCCCGCACCACTCACAGTGACCCCGGCAACGTTGCCGGCCGGAACCGTGAATACTGTCTACCCGACCACGAACCTGGGCGCGACAGGCGGCACGACGCCATATTCCTGGACTCTGACCGGTGGCGCGCTTCCTCCGGGCCTCAATTTGAGCCCCGGCGGCTCAATCACAGGCACACCAACCACCGCGGGTACCTTTTCATTCACGGCCACGGTAACGGATTCGAGGCAAGTAATGGCCTCGGGCCCGTTCCAGATTGCTGTGAACCCGGCGCCACTGACGGTCACCACAACGACACTGCCCGCGGGCACCGTCAATACGCCTTATCCTTCTACGACACTGACTGCGAGCGGTGGTACGACGCCTTATACCTGGACCATCGTTAATGGTTCACTTCCGCCTGGCCTGACGCTGAGTTCTGGCGGCACGATCACGGGCACACCAACGACGCCGGGAAGTTCTCAATTCAACGTCATGGTGACGGACTCAAGGCAAGCCACGGCCCAAGCGTTTTTACAGATCACGGTAAACCCGCAACCGCTGGTGGTTACCCAAACAGCATTGCCCAACGGCACTGTCAACGTTGCGTACCCGACAACAAACCTGAACGCAACGGGAGGTATCCCGCCATACACGTGGGTGCTTAACACCGGTTCGCTTCCCCCGGGGCTCAGTCTGAGTAGCGCTGGAGTAATCAGCGGAACGCCGACCACCGCGGGAACCTTCCCCTTCTCGGTGTTGGTTACGGATTCAGCCGGTTCAGCGGGATCACCGAAACGAACTTCCGCGCAGGCGACCGGATCGTTCCAAATCATCGTCAACCCAGCGGCACTCACGGTCACACCCGCGACTTTGCCGTCCGGCACAGTAAATACCACGTATCCCGGGGCAACCTTGGGTGCAACCGGTGGAACTCCGCCTTATAGCTGGTCGATCACTTCCGGCGCGTTGCCGCCGGGTCTCACGATTAGCCCGGCGGGTGCTATCACCGGCACGCCGACTCAGTTCGGGTCCTTCCCCTTCACGGCCACCGTGACTGACTCCCGACAGCAGACGAGCTCTGGTCCATTCCAGATCGTGGTCTCTCCCGCGCCGCTGACGGTGACCCCGGCCACCTTACCTCAGGGCACGCTAAACGCGCCTTATCCGGCCACAACCCTCACTGCTACTGGCGGTATTCCACCCTACACGTGGTCCATACTTACGGGCTCGCTTCCTCCGGGACTGACGTTAAGCAGCGCCGGCGTGATCAGTGGAACACCGACCTCCATCGGCACATTTGCTTTTACCGCGCAGGTTGTGGATTCGGCCCCCTCAACGAACCGAACTTCGGCCGTGGCAACAGGACAGTTCCAGATCATCGTGAACCCAGCTCCGCTGACGGTTACGCCCGCCACGCTGCCCACCGGAGTCGTCAATTCGGTTTACCCGCAAACCACTCTCAATGCGAGCGGCGGGATTCCGCCCTATCACTGGACGGTGAGCGCCGGCAATCTCCCGCCGGGTCTGTCTTTGAGCACCGCCGGGGTCATTACGGGCACCCCAACCACCGCAGGCACCTTCGCGTTTTCAGCGACGGTTACCGACTCGACGGTATCGGACACCCGTCCGCCGTCCGCGACAGGCCAGTTCCAGATCGTCGTGAACCCGGCACTTACCGTTACTCCAGCGACTCTGCCAACCGGCACGGTCAACACGCCGTACCCGTCCACAACCTTGAACGCCACCGGCGGCACGACTCCCTACTCCTGGACCATCTCAGCCGGCGCTCTGCCGCCCGGATTGTCGCTCAGTAACGCGGGCGCGATTTCAGGCACGCCGACCCAGGCAGGCACATTCTCCTTCACAGCGAATGTCGTGGACTTCGGCGACAGATCGGCCAGCGGCCGCTTCCAGATCGTCGTGAATCCCCCGCCACTAACGGTCCAACCCGCAATACTGCCTACGGGCACCGTCAACGTCGCGTATCCTTCGACAGCACTGAGTGCAACCGGTGGAACGACGCCGTTCACGTGGTCAGTCACGGCCGGTGCGTTACCGGCGGGCTTAAGCTTGAGCGCCGCCGGCGTCATCAGCGGCACGCCAACCGCCGCGGGAACGTTCTCGTTTACGGCGACAGTAACCGATGCCGCCCAGCGCACCGCCAACGGACAATTCCAAATTGTCGTCAACCCGCCCGCTCTCACCGTCACGCAGGCTACCCTCCCCGCGGGTACGGTGAACACCGCTTATCCTTCGACAACGCTGGGTGCAACTGGTGGAACGCCGCCCTACACCTGGTCAGTCACGGCCGGTGCGTTACCGGCGGGCTTAAGCTTGAGCGCCGCCGGCGTTATCAGCGGCACGCCAACCGCTGCGGGAACTTTCTCGTTTACGGCGACAGTAACCGATGCCGCCCAGCGCACCGCTAACGGACAATTCCAAATTGTCGTCAACCCGCCCGCCATCACCGTCACGCAAACTGCCTTGCCCGCTGGTACAGTGAATGTCGGGTATCCTCCGACCAGCCTGACGGCAACCGGCGGAACTCAGCCGTTAACCTGGACGATCGCTGCCGGCTCGCTTCCTCCGGGCTTGTCATTGAGCGCTGGAGGAGTCATCAGCGGAACGCCAACAACCACAGGAACGTTCCCCTTTACCGCCAGCGTCACCGATGCCAGTCGACAGACCGCCCGAGGGCAGTTCCAAATTGTCGTGAACGCGCCAACGCTCTCGGTAAATTCAGCGACCTTACCCTCCGGAATCGTGGGAACACCATATCCACTGACCGGGCTAACCGCCACCGGCGGAACCCCGCCGTTCTCGTGGGTGGTTACAAGCGGGCTCTTGCCGCCGGGGCTCTCACTCAGCACTTCGGGCACGGTATCGGGCACACCGACCACGGCGGGTAACTTTACCTTCGGCGTTACGGTGACCGATTCGCGCCAGGTGATGGCTACGGGACAATTCCAGATTGCGATCGCGCCCGGCCTGACGGTCCTGGCCCAGGTGTTGCCGGGCGGAACAGTCGGCGTTCCGTACATCGGCAACTCGTTGAGCGCGACCGGTGGGGTCCAGCCTTTCACGTGGTCCCTGACCAGCGGTTCGCTGCCGCCAGGATTGTCGCTGAACTTCAACGGCGTTATTTCCGGCACACCAAGCTCCTCGGGTACATTCTCGTTCACCGCCACGGTGACGGACGCCAACCGTCAAACTGCGTCGGGTTCCTTCCAGATCACGGTCAGCAACGGTGTGACGATCAGTCCCGCGACCCTGCCGCCGGGAACTGCGAACGCACCGTACAAGCCGGTTCAGTTCACCACCGACGTCCAAACCAGTTCACTTACGTGGAGTATTTCGGGCGGGAGCCTGCCGCCGGGACTGTCGCTCACCATGAGCGGCATACTCCAAGGCACACCCACGCAAGCCGGTGTATTCACCTTCACGATTTCGACCAGCGATTTTGCGGGCAACTCCGGTGCGGCAACCCGCACCATCCGGATCAATCCGCCGCTGACAATCCCGCCGTTCACGCTTCCCGATACGGGCGTCAACGGACAGGTGCAGGTGACGCTCGCAGCGAATGGAGGCACTCCTCCTTTCACCTGGACTCTGTCCGGCGGATCGCTGCCGCCAGGGGTCTCGCTCAGCTCCAACGGGGTCATCACGGGAAGTCCGACCACCACGGGCACGTTCAATTTCACGGTCACCGTCACTGACGCCGCGGGAGCAACCGCGAGCGCCCAGTCGTCGATCAAGGTGACCAGCACAACTCCGCCGCTGGCCATCACCGGCGCGGCTTTGGCGACGGGCGCGGTTGGCGTAGCTTATCCGGGCGCGACCATTTCCGCATCCGGTGGCAAGCAGCCGTTCACGTTCGCCGTAACGGGCGGGAGTCTGCCGCCCGGCCTCTCGCTCAGTACAACGGGCGCCATAACCGGTACGCCGTCGGCCGCGGGAACGTTTACCTTCACGGTTCAGGTAACCGACTCAGGTGGAGCAACGGCGACAGCCGATTTCTCGATTTCAATTGCGCCGGCTCCAACCATCACCTCGGGGCAGCCTCCGAATGGCGTCGTCGGGACGGCTTACGCAGGATTTACGTTCACGGCCACATCCGGCACGCCGCCGTTTACGTGGTCGGCGAGCGGGTCCTTACCGCCCGGTTTGACCCTGGGTGCCGATGGAACACTTTCGGGCACGCCATCTCAATCGGGAACTTTCAACTTCACCGTTCAGGTGCAGGATCGAAACGGTGCGACAGCCAGTGTTGCGGTTACGATTGTGGTCGCCGTACCACCCGTCCTGAATACGACCACGCTGCCCTCTGGTACCGTGGGAACGGCCTATTCGCAGACGCTGTCGGCCTCGAGCGGCACCCCGCCCTTTAGCTGGAGCGTCAGTTCCGGCACTTTACCCGACGGCCTGTCGCTCAGCTCCGATGGAGTTTTGAGCGGAACGCCGACCACGGCAGGCAGCAGCACCTTCACTATCCGCGTTACCGATGCCAACGGGCTTTTCGCCGAAGCGTCGTTCACGCTGCAGACGAACCTGCCTTCGATCTCGAATCTCACCATTCAAGGTCTTCCGACAAAGACCGATCCGGCGCAGCAGCCGAAATTCACGGTTCAGCTCGCGAATGCGTTCCCAGTGGATATCACCGGCCAGTTGACGCTGACCTTCAAATCTACGGCGGTGGTGCCAAGCGATGATCCCGCGGTGCAATTCACCACTGGTGGCCGTACGATACCGTTCACCATCCCAGCCAATCAGACCACGGCTGTGTTCTCAATATCGCAGCCCGGATTACAGACCGGAACCGTCGCCGGCACCATCACCATCACGACCACTTTGCTGGTGAACGGCACCGACGTAACGCCATCGCCTGCGCCTTCGACGACCATCACGGTTAATGCGGGACCGCCGGTCATCTCTTCCGTCACCGCAACGCAGAGCAACGGAGCCTTGAGTGTAGTAATCTCGGGGTTCTCGACTCCGCGCGAGGTCACGAAGGCAACGTTCCACTTCACCGGCAACAACCTGCAGACGAGCGATTTCACGGTCGACGTCTCGAGTGCATTTACGCAGTGGTATCAAAGCGCGGCCTCTACGCAGTTTGGAAGCGCCTTTATTTACACGCAACCGTTCACATTCCAAGGCACTTTGAGCGGTTCGGTTACTGTAACTCTGGCCAATAGCATCGGATCGTCAAACTCGATTACGGCACAATTCTGAGAATTAGCAAGAACGGCAGCCCCCGAAACCTACTGTTTCCTGGGGGCTGTACGTTTATGCTGGACTCGCTTTGGGGCCTGCTGGGGTGCCGTCACCGCCGTCTGACCCGTCCGATGACGCCGGTGACGAAGATCGGCGGCCCGAGCGGAGAGACCTATGTGACGTGCCTGGATTGTGGGAAGAAGTTTACCTACGATTGGAAGGCGATGCGCATGGGGAAGGCGGTCGTGAGCAAGGAGCCAATTCTTTATCCCGAACGCCGCAAGCCCTAGGGCGGTGAGAGCCTTTTCCATTACCACCCGATTTTGAACCGTCATAGCCTCTGATTCATTGGAGCTCACCGAGAAGGCGCAGGCGAAACCGCCTGCACCACAATCTCTACCCTCAATAGTTCCATTTCGACCGCGTGGGCCATTTGACAACAGCTTCACTGGGCTTTCATTATTGAGGAGTACACGTGGGGCGCACCGGCGTTTTTGTCGCCGAAAGGGCAATGCCCGCCTACAGCAAGATTACTGGAGGCACGCCTTGAACCTGGACAATCTCAAGAAACAAGCCAAGCTGCTGGTCCGCTGGCATCGCGAGGGCAACTATTCCATTGGAGAGCGGATCAGGAGCCTGCCGCGCTATCGGAATCTCACGGACGTGGAAGCATTGGCGCTGAAGTTCCCGCTCAGCGAGGCACAAGAGATCATCGCTCTGGACGCGGGATATGCGAGTTGGGCGGAGCTCAAGAGCGGGCTTGCGGATACGCCGAAGCCAGTGAAATCGGCGCTCGCCGTACCTCAGCTCAAGGGCGCCAAGCCGGTTATTCATGTGACAGACGTGCAGACCTCGGCAGCCTTCTTTCGTGACAAGCTCGGCTTTACGATTGACTTCCTGCATGGCCATCCGCCCTTCTATGGCTCGGTGAGCCGCGGCGCCGCCTCCCTGCACCTCCGATTTGTCCACGAACCAGTCTTCAGGGACGGGATTCGTGAGAGGGAACAACTCCTCGCGGCATTTCTAGACGTCGACAACATCAAGAGTCTGTTCGCGGAATACAAAGCCGCTGGAGTAGGCTTCGTCCATCCACTAAGGAAAGAACCGTGGGGAGCGTCGGCGTTTATCGTGCTCGATCCGGATGGCAACTGGATCTGCTTCGCTGGTTGATCGGGGTGCGGAGATAGATGGGAGACCCCGGCTAACCGGGCCATCGATCGAACGTCCATCGAAACAGACCAGTCGTGTCTTCCGATCTGCGAGGAGCTCTTAGTATGAACACACTCGGATTCTTCGAGACCTTCCGGCAAGACCTTCGGTACGGCGTGCGGATGTTGCGACAGGCGCCAAGCCTGACCGCGGTGGCGCTGCTGTCGCTGGCACTCGGGATCGGGTCCACGACGGCGATTTTCAGCGTGGTCTATGGTGTGTTGATTGCGCCATATCCTTATTCGCGGCCTGGGGAGATCTGGGCGGCGGCCTTTCGGAGCGCAAAGAATCCGAACCAATGGAACCCCTCGTGCCGCGTCAGCACTTACCTGCGCATGCGGGAAATGCCGGCGTGGAGTGCGACGATGGCGACGATGCCGGATAGCCGGTTGCTGACGGGCGGGCGCGCACCGGAGAGTTTCCAAATCACCCAGGTAACCGCAAATGCGTTTGAGTTTCTGGGTGTGCAGCCGGTGCTGGGGCGGACGATTCAGCCCTCGGACATTGGAGCCGACGGGCAGCCGGCGCCGGTGATCGTTCTGACGGACAAGGCATGGCGGCGCCTGTTCGACGCGCGAGTGGATGCACTGGGACAAAAACTGGTGCTCAACGATGAGCCGTACACGGTTATCGGTGTAATGCCTCCAAGGTTCGGCTGGTGGAATGACCAGGGGGGCTGGATCGCCATGAAGCTGGGCCCGCGAGAGAAGGGGCGGATTTTTCCGATCGTCCGGCTGGCGAGCGGGGTTGGGCCGCGCGCAGCAGAAGAACAGTTGCAGGAGTTGTTCGATGGAATAGCCAAAGAGTCTCCAGCCGATTTTCCCAAGGAAGGCTTCCGCGCGCTGCTCAAGAACTACATGGATATGACAGTGGCGTCGGGCACCATGGAATCGAGTCTGCGGCTGCTATTCGGCGCCGTGGGATTTCTCCTGCTGATTGCATGCGCCAACGTGGCTAACCTGCAACTGGCGCGAGCTACCTCGCGAGCGCGTGAGATCGCCATGCGAATGGCGGTGGGCGCGAGCCGCACACGGGTGGTGCGGCAGTTGCTAACAGAGAATACTCTCTTATCGCTGGCGGGCGGATTGCTGGGCGTAGCACTGGCGAAAGGGATCACGTTGGCCGTGGTGCTTCTGATGCCGGACTTCTACAAGCCGAACGAGGCGCGCATCACGCTGAACGAGTATGTGATGGTGTTCACGGCTGTGGTGGCGGTTCTGACTGGCATTCTTTTCGGGCTGGTGCCGGCGTTGCAGTGTTCACGAGTGGATCTGGTGGAGACCCTGAAGGAAGCGACCAAGGGATCGGGGGGCAGCGCGCGCGGAGGGCGCACGCGCAATCTTCTGGTCGTGGTGGAAGTGGCGCTCTCGGTGATACTGCTGGTAGGCGCGGGCTTGACGGTGCGGGGATTTGTAGAACTCCAGCAGACCCCACTGGGATTTCAGCCGGACCGGGTTCTCATGGTGAGCGTGCAATTGCCACCGAAGCGCTACACCACCTGGGAGCAACGCGTAGCATTCACACAGGACCTGATGGAGCGGGTGGCAGCGATTCCGGGAGCGCAATCGTCGGCCATTGGCAATGGCGGGCTGCCGTTCGGCGGAATGCGGTCGCCATATTCGATCGATGGGCAGGCAGGACCGGATTCGCAGCCAATTATGGTGGGGCTGATCAGCTCGGATTACGGCCGGACTTTGGGGATTCCGCTCGTCAGAGGGCGCGGACTTACAGCACAGGACGTCGTACATGCCGACCAGTTCGCACTGGTCAATCAGGCGGCCGCTCGATTATGGCCCGCTGGGATTGATCCTGTGGGACGACACATTCACATTGCGGCGCTGGATAAGTCGCAGGGGGTGCTCCTGGCGCCAAGGCTGCAATCCGGCGATTTCACAGTGGTGGGCGTGATGGCCGACACCCGAAACGACGGCTTGACGAGTCCGCCGGCGCCGCAGGTTTTTTTGCCGTATACGGTGATTGCACCGACGGGGCGGGCGTTGGTCGTGCGGGCGCATGGAGACCCCATGCTGTTGCTGAACGCCGTTCGGGAGCAGGTGAGCCAGATCGACAAGGAGATTCCCGTGAATCGGCCAATCACGATGGAGGAAGTCGTCGGGCAAGAAGTCAAGCAGCCAAGATTCAATATGGCATTATTCACGTTTTTCGGAGGACTCGGACTGGCGTTGGCGGCAATTGGGATTTTCGGTGTGCTGTCGTACAGCGTTGCGCTGCGGACAAACGAGATCGGCGTGCGAATGGCACTGGGAGCGGATCGCAGCCACGTCCTGGGGCTGATGTTGACAATGGGTGGAAGACTGGTGCTGACCGGTTTGGCCGTGGGGCTGGCGGGGAGTCTCTTATTGGGGCGGTATTTGCAAAGCGAGGTGTTTTCGGTTCCGGTCACCGATCCAGTTGCGATTGCCGGCGCGGTGGTGCTGCTGGCAGTGACAGCCTTCGCGGCATGTCTGGCGCCGGCGCGACGGGCGACGCGGCTCGAGCCAATGTCGGCACTGCGCCACAACTGAGAAAGCGGGTCACAAACATCACCTACCTGGTCGTCTAGTGTGATAATCTCGTGTTGGGCACCAACATGAGTGACGACAAATCTGACGTACTTCAGGGCACACTCGACCTCATGGTCCTCCAAACCCTTGATTCCATGGGCTCGCTTCATGGCTACGGCATCGCCCGCCGCATTGAACAGGTGGCCGATGGCATTCTTTCGCTCAACCAGGGAACAATCTATCCGGCCCTGCTCCGCCTGCAGCAAAAGGGCTGGATCAAAAGCGAGTGGGGCATTTCGGAAAACAACCGCAAAGCCAAGTACTACGCCATTACACCTTCTGGACGCAAGCAATTAGCCAGCGAAACCGCCAACTGGAAACGCACCGTCGACATCATGGCTCGGCTGCTCGAGCCCGCCCGCTGATTTTCTCCGCGAATCGCAACTAAATCGATCGAGATTCGTCTGCATATCATTACCTATGGGCACATTTGTACAAGACGTCCGTTTTGGCTTTCGAACGCTTGTGAGGAGCCCGGGATTCACGCTGGTTGTGATTCTCACGCTGGCAATCGGAATCGGCGCCAACACCGCCATCTTTAGCATCGTCGATGCCGTCCTGCTCCGTCCTCTGCCCTTCCATCATGCCGACCAGTTGGTGCGGCTGGTGGACGACAGCCGTGGACTGGGACTGAAAGATGTCGGTATGTCGGTTCCCGAACTTCGGGATCTGCAGTCCCGCGGTGACATTTTCAGTGATGTTTCAGCCGCCTGGCCCATCGACGCCAACGTCACCGGACGGGACCATCCCGAACGCATCGAACTAATGGTCGTCAGCCCGAATTACTTCTTGATGCTGGGTGCTAAAGCGAAAATCGGGCGAATCTTCGGCCCCCAAGACGCGCAGCAAAGCTTCGCCGAAGCAGCCATAATCAGCGATGCGCTTTGGCATCGTATGTTCGGCGGCGATCCCAAAGCGCTCGGTTCGCGCATTCGCATCGACAATGACGCATACACAATCGTGGGCGTGATGCCACCGGACTTTCGCCACCCCGGCCGCACCGTGGCCACCAGCGTTGACGTATTTGGAACCGCCGGCTTCATCGGCAATCCCTTTCCCGACCCGCCGGTACGCGCCCAACGGCCCATACCTGGCGCAATGGCACGTCTAAAATCAGGCGTGAGCCTCAAGGAAGCCCAAGCTCGTCTCAACGCCTTTGTCTCTGAACTAAAAACACGGTATCCGAGCGACTATCCCGACAAGGCGCAGTGGTCGCTACGCCTGGAACCGCTCGGCGACTCACTAGTGGGCGGCGCCCGGCCCGTTCTCTGGGCATTGCTCAGCGCCGTCGCCCTCATGCTTCTGACCGGATGCGTGAACATCGCCAACCTTCTGCTCGCACGCGCTTCCGGACGTGAACGGGAGATTGCCATCCGCGTTGCGCTGGGAGCCGATCGCGCCCGCATCGTGAGGCAATTGCTCACTGAAAGCTTCCTGCTTTCCCTCGCGGCAGGCGTTGTCGGCATAATCGCTTCAGGGCTGAGTCTTAATCTCCTGTTGAAGCTGGCGCCCACCAACATTCCGCGACTCAATGAAGTCGCGGTCGACGGACGGGTGCTCCTGTTCACGCTGTGTGTTTCCCTGACCGCGGGAATCCTGTTCGGCCTCGCACCCGCCCTTGAATCCTCCAACATTTCGCTGCGCAGCCGCGGCTCTTCGGGCAGTCTGCGTCAGAGCCGGGTCAGCTCGACACTCGTCGTTGCCGAATTCGCCATCTGCCTGGTGCTGATGACCGGAGCAGGCCTCCTGGTGCGAAGCTTCGACAACCTGCTGAACGTGGATCCCGGCTTCAAGGCCCAAAACATCCTCGCCGCACGGGTATGGCTGCCCGTTCCCAACAACCCGCAAACGGACATCTACGCTAAAGCCGAGGCGCGGGCCAAGCTGGTGCGCGAGGTGCTGCTCCGAGCGGAGTCGCTGCCGGGCATCGACGCCGCTGCGATGGCTACCACAGTTCCATTCGATAAGATCACTCCGCCCGTCACGATCACGCTGGAAGACCATCCGCTGGATGCAACACACGGGGAGTTCATTGGTGTGAGCCGCGATTACTTCCGAGTTCTGGGAACACCTCTCGTCAGCGGACGCTTCCTGGATGAGTCCGATCGGCCGGATACACGTCCAGTGGCGCTCGTCGATCGTTCGACGGCGGAGAAATACTGGCCCAATCAATCTCCGATCGGCAAGAGGTTGCGTCTCGGACCGCCGCAATTGCGCCAGCCGAGGCCATGGCTCACGATCGTAGGCGTGGTAGCCGACATCCGGCAGGACGCCATGAACACCATCGGTTCGCCTCATCTTTATGTACCCATCTACCAGTTGAATTTCCGGACGCTCGCTCTCCTCCTGAAGAGCCCGTCCGATCCGGAGTCGCTGGGCGATGCGGCACGGCGGTCGTTTCAGGGGGTCGACCCCAATCTTCCTGTATTCGGTGTTCGCACATTCAAGGAAGTGATTTCGAGCTCCCTCGGACAGCAACGCTTCGCCGCGCAGTTGATGACGGTCTTCGCAGGGATTGCCATGCTGCTGGCCTCGATTGGAATTTACGGAGTTCTCGCCTATTCGGTCGGCCAGCGCACCCGCGAACTCGGCGTCCGCATGGCCCTTGGCGCGCACGGGGCCGAACTGATTCGTATGGTCTTGTGGCAAGGCATGCGGTTGATTCTCATCGGCATTGTCGTCGGAGCTGGTTTTGCCCTGGGCCTCGGGCGCTTGCTCAGCGGCCTTCTGTACGGAATCACTGCGCACGACCCGTTGGTCTTCGGAACGGTCGCATTCCTGCTCGCCATCATCGCGCTACTCGCTTGTTACATTCCTGCGTGGCGCGCCACACGTGTTTCGCCGTTAGTTGCGCTGCGCGCGGATTGAGGGAAACGACGTAACATGAGGGTCGGGAGGAGGGTCACACCTATATGGAATCCAACCGGCTCGTCAATGAGAAGAGCCCTTATCTTCAGCAGCATGCGCACAACCCCGTAAATTGGTATCCCTGGGGGGCGGACGCTTTCGATAAGGCGCGCCGCGAAGATAAGCCGATCTTTCTCTCCATTGGTTACTCCACGTGCCACTGGTGTCACGTCATGGAGCGGGAGTCATTCGAAGACAATGGAATCGCTGAGGTCCTCAATCGGAGTTACGTCCCGATTAAAGTGGATCGCGAAGAGCGGCCCGACGTTGACCGAATCTACATGAACTTTGTGCAGTCCTCGACCGGCAGCGGCGGCTGGCCGATGTCCGTCTTTCTTACGCCGGAGTTGAAGCCGTTTTTCGGGGGAACGTATTTCCCGCCGGACGACCGTTATGGCCGCCCGGGATTCAAACGCATTCTGGAGTACCTGGCGGAGGCCTGGAAGAACGATCGGGAGAAGATCGAAAAATCAAGCAACGAGGTCATCCAGCAATTACAGCAGCGGGAAGAAACGGCGCCGAATTATTCGCGCGCGCTCGACCGCTCCGTGCTCGATGCCGCGTTTCAATATTTCCGGCGAACCTATGACAGTGCGCATGGCGGATTCGGGGACGCTCCGAAATTTCCGCGGCCGGTAGTGCTCAACTTCCTTTTCCGTTATTACCACCACACGCGCAATGACGAGGCGCGCGACATGGCTCTTGGGACGCTGCGTGCAATGGCGAGCGGAGGCATGTACGATCATCTGGCCGGGGGATTTCACCGCTACTCAGTCGACTCCATCTGGTTTGTGCCGCACTTCGAGAAGATGCTCTATGATCAGGCGCAGCTAGCGATCGCCTATCTCGAGGCGTACCAGATCACCCACGAACCGTTTTATGCGGCGATCGCGCGCGGTGTTTTCGAGTACGTGCTGCGCGACATGACCCATCCGGACGGCGGGTTTTACTCCGCCGAAGATGCCGACAGCGTCATCGATCCGGGTAACCCGAAGGTGAAGGGTGAGGGAGCCTATTATGTCTGGAGCTGGGAGGAAGTTGAGAGCATTCTGGGCGCCCCGGCGGCCGGTATCTTCGCGCACCACTACGGTATCGACAAGAAGGGCAATGTCCACAATGACCCGCATGAGGAGTTCGTCGGTAAGAACATCCTGTTCGCGCAGTACTCGGTGGAACAGACCTCGGCGATGTTCAAAATGCCGCCGGACGATGTGGCATCCATCCTGCATCAGGCGCGCAAGAAGATGCTCGCGGCCCGTGCCAACCGCGTTCGGCCGGATCTGGACGACAAAATCCTCACGTCGTGGAACGCGCTGATGATCTCGGCGTTCGCGAAAGGCGCGCAGGTGATGGAAGATCCGACCTTCCGCGACGCGGCTTTCCGTGCGGCCGACTTCGTTCGGACACACATGTACAATGCGGCGGATTCCACCCTGTTACGCCGTTTTTATCGCGGGGACACGGGAATTTCCGGCTTTTTGGACGATTATGCCTTTTATGCCCAGGCGATGCTCGATCTGTACGAGACCGACTTCAATCCCGACCATCTCGAAACCGCCATTGCGATCACGCGCAAGATGCGCGAACTTTTCGAGGATCGCGAGAACGGGGGATTCTTCACAACGGCGACCGGTGATCCGTCGCTGGTCATGAGAGTTAAGGACGACTACGATGGCGCGGAGCCGGCCGGAAATTCCGTGGCGCTGATGAACCTGCTTCGCCTTGCCGAGATTACGAACCTCGCGGAGTTCCATGATGCGGTGGAGAAGACGCTGCAGTCGCTCGGTCCCCGCATCGCGCATCAACCGGTCGCCGTTCCGTACATGGCTGCGGCGGCAGATTTTTATCTCTCGAAGCGCCGGCAAGTCGTGTTGGCGGGGAACCCGTCGAGCGATACCATGCGCGCGTTTCTGCGGAAACTACACTCCAATTATCAGCCCAATACGGTGATTCTTCTGGTGGACGGCAACGACACGCGGCCCCGGCTCGAACGCCTCATTCCAGCGCTCGGCGCAATGAAAGAACTGGACGGAAGACCAACGGTTTATGTGTGCGAAGACTACGCCTGTAAGTTGCCCACGCACGATGTTTCGAAATTGGACGAGTTGCTTCAATAGGGTATTTTGCGACTGAAATCTGAGTTGTCGTCAATTCAGCCGCTTGTAAAGTCCTTTAGAATCGGCCTAAGGCTTCAGGGTGCCTGTCCCCGCTTCCGTCCGCGCTCGTCGGTCATCGGTTCGGGCAAGGTCATTCCTAAGTTATTAGATACACAATACTTAGTAAGTCAGCGGTTCGCAGCTACTCGTCATCAGCGCCGTCGAACTGATGCTGGGGATCGGTGGCCGCCGAATTCATGAAGTCGGGTAATTTTGAACACTAACGACCTCCCCGCTGGGTCCGTAGG